>Ga0066836_10000445_pt1 | contig 19801 bp, 20 predicted proteins | sample ETNtaG_18_FD_71568 | JGI IMG/M metagenome (GOLD analysis project Ga0066836, IMG submission 71568) | Marine microbial and viral communities from oxygen minimum zone, Eastern Pacific Ocean - ETNP201302SV91 | ecosystem: Environmental > Aquatic > Marine > Oceanic | place: Pacific Ocean: Eastern... | reverse complement strand
GGAGCAATAAATCTTTTAGCAAAAAATTTGAAATCTTTAGGTTTTAAATGCCAAGTAATAAATTTTAAAAATATAAAAAATTTATATGCGAAACTTGGAAAATCAAAACCTAATTTTTGCTACGCAGGGCATACAGATGTGGTTCCTCCTGGAAACATGAACGATTGGAGTGTAAATCCTTTTAAACCAGCTGTTAAAAATAATAAATTAATTGGACGAGGAGCTAACGATATGAAAGCTTCAATAGCTTGTTTTGTAGCTGCAGTAAGTAAATTCAAAGTAAAAAATAAAAAATTCAAAGGCTCTATAAGTTTATTGATTACCGGAGACGAAGAAGGCGTAGCAATTAATGGAACCAAAAAAGTTGTAAAATATCTAAAAAAAAAGAGAGAAAAAATTAATTTTTGTTTAGTGGGAGAGCCTACAAATCCTAACAGACTGGGAGAAATGATAAAAATTGGAAGAAGAGGAAGTATTACTGGAAGATTATCTATAATTGGCACGCAAGGGCATGTGGCTTACCCACATAGAGCTAACAATCCATCTAACGCTATGGTCATAATTTTAAAAAAAATAAAAGAAATGAAATTAGATAAAGGAACAAAAAATTTTCAACCATCCAATTTGGAAATAACAAAAATTAACATAGATAACCATGCCGATAATGTAATTCCAGGATCAGCTGAAGCGGTATTTAATATTAGATTTAACAATAAACATTCCTCGAATTCTTTAAAAAGAAAATTAAATTCAGTGATTGGATCAATAGCTAAGAAAGCTAAATGTAAATTTAATATAAAATATGAAGTTTCAGGTGACGCTTTTATAACAAAGCCCAATAAAACAACATATATGATTCAAAATACAATTAAAAAAATCACTAAGATTAAACCTAAATTATCGACAGCCGGAGGAACGTCAGATGCAAGATTTATTAGAAAAATTGCACCGTGCTTAGAATTTGGCTTGGTCGGAAAAACTATGCATAAAATTGATGAATCGGTTTCGCTTTCAGATCTTAAAAAATTGACTAATATATATTACAATATATTAGAAAATTATTTTAAGTAAAAATGGGTTTACATTTCACAAAAGAAGAATTCGCCGAACGAAAATCTAAAGTTATAAAAGAATTAAAAAATCAAAGTTTAGATGCTCTACTGATGTTCAGACAGGAGTCGATGTTTTGGCTTACGGGATATGATACATTTGGATTTGTCTTTTTTCAGTGTCTAATCTTAACTGTTAAAGGAGATTTAATATTACTCACAAGGGCGCCGGATCTTAGACAGGCACAAAATACTTCTATTATTAAAGATATCAGAATTTGGATAGATCAAGATAAATCAAACCCAGCTGATGAATTAAAGAATATTTTATCTGAACTTAGTTTAGAAAAATCTAACTTGGGTGTTGAATATGAAGCCTATGGATTAACTGGAAGGAACGCGATTAGATTAAATAACTCCTTAAAAAATTTTGCAACTCTTAACGATAAGTCTGAATTAATTTCTCAATTTAGAGCTATTAAATCACCTGCTGAAATAACTTATGTAAAAAAAGCTGCTCAGCTTGCAGATAAAGCCATGGAAGCTGCTTGGGAACATGCGCATGCCGGGGTGAATGAATCAAAAATCCTCGCGGAAATGCAAGGAGCCATTTTTAATGGTGGGGGTGATTATCCAGCAAATGAATTCATTATTGGTTCAGGAAAAAACGCCTTATTATGTCGCTATCAAAGTGAAAAAAGAAATTTAAATGAAGTAGACCAGTTATCAATAGAATGGGCAGGAACTTATAGACATTATCATTCCGCAATGTTCAGAACAATTCCAATTGGTAAAGCGAATGAAAAACAAAAAAAAATGTATGAAGCTTGTGTCGAAGCATTAAATGCTTGTCAAAATAAATTAAAAAAAGGAAATACAGTCGGAGAAGTTTTTAACATCCATGCCAAAACTCTTGATAAATTTGGGTACAAAAATTCAAGAATGAACGCATGCGGTTATTCACTTGGTGCACTTTTTGCTCCAAACTGGATGGACTGGCCTATGCTTTACACTGGAAATCCATATATAATTCAACCGGGAAATATTTTTTTTATGCATATGATTTTAATGGATAGCAATAATCAATTAGCTATGAATCTGGGCGAAACTTATTTGGTAACTGAATCGGGTAACGAAAGATTGGGTAAAAAAAAATTAGATTTAGTTATAGGATAATTAATGAAAACAGGAATAATAACTACCGACACTTACTTAAATCATAATACGGGACAAGGACACCCTGAAAGGGCTGATAGGGTAACTGTTGTTATAGATAATTTAAAAAAATTAAAATCAAAAAATTTAATCTGGAGAAAACCAGCTAAATTTGATCTTAAATATTTAGAATATGCTCATGACAAAGAATATCTGAATAATGTAACCAAATCTTTTCCTAAACATGGTTTAAATTTCTTAGATGGAGATACTATTGTGTCTCCTGGGAGTAAAGATGCCACGAAAGATGCTGTGGGCTCAATTCTAACTGCTATTGATGGAGTAATGAAAAAAGATTTTAGTAATGCTTTCTGTGCTGTGAGGCCTCCAGGTCATCATGCGGAAAAACAAAAAGCTATGGGGTTTTGTGTTTATAATAATATAGCAGTAGGCGCTTATTATTTAATAGAAAAATATAAATTAAAAAAGGTAGCAATTATTGATTTTGATGTTCATCATGGCAATGGAACGCAAAATATTTTTTATGATAATGAAAAAGTTTTGTACATATCTTCTCACCAATATCCTTATTATCCTGGATCTGGCGCGGTAAATGAAAAAGGTAATAAAGATAATATTTTGAATGTTCCCCTAAGTGCTGGAACTCAACCTCATGAATTTTTAAACGCCTATGACACTATTTTTAAGAAACTTAAAGAATTTAAACCTGAATTTATTTTATTATCAGCAGGATTCGACGCTCACAAAGATGATCCTCTAGCTCAAATTAATTTAGAATCTAAAGATTATTACACACTGACAAACAGAATATTGACGCTAGCCAAAAAGCTTTGCGCTGGAAAAGCTGTATCTATTTTGGAGGGCGGTTATGATCTAAATGCACTTAAAGAAAGCGTTGGTTATCACGTAAAATCACTAATAGAAAACTAATATTCAATCTTTACTAAATAAAGACCACATGCAGGCGCAGGAGGAGCGCACTTAAGACGATTTTTTGATTTAAATGATTTTATGAAGTCTTTTAAATTCCATTTAGATTCTCCCAAATATTTTAAACATCCAACCATTGACCTAACTTGTTGTTGTAAGAAAGATCTAGAAGTAAATTGTAGAGTGATTTTATCTTTATTTTTTTTTATTAATATCTTTTCCATGGTTTTAATTGGAGATTTTGCGCCACAAGTTGAAGCTCTGTAAGTTGAAAAATCATGAGTTCCTAATAAAAATTTAACTCCTTTTTTCATTGTAGATAAATCTAGTTTTTTTCTTATATGCCAGGCTTTATTTTTTTGAAGTGCTAAAGGTGATGGTCTATTAACAATTAAATAACGATAAGTTCTTTTTTTTGCATCATGTCTTGCGTGGAATTTTTTATTTGCTTTGTTAATCTTTAAAACTGTTACAGGATTTTTTCCAATATTTTGATTAATTGCAGGTAAAATTTTTTTTTTACTTATTTTTTTTTTTAAATCAAAATGTGCCGTTTGGGCCAAAGCATGCACTCCAGAGTCTGTTCTTCCAGCGCCCACCACTGTTACCTTTTCTTTTGAGAATTTAAATATTGCTTTTTGTAAAACTTCTTGAATTGAACTACCGTTTTTTTGAAATTGCCATCCTACAAAAGGAGTGCCTTCATACTCAATTTTTATTTTATATCTTTGCATTAAGTGAGAATTGTTCCGTTATTAATTTTGTAACCCAATAAAAATTCTTTTACAGTTTGTTTATTTTTTCCTTGTTTTTGTAATTCCAAAATTTGAATAGAATTTGATTTGCACGCAATATTTAAATTCTTATCTATTACGGTCCCCGGTTTCCCTGATAATGAAGATTTAATTGCCTTAAATATTTTAAATCTATCTCCTTTATGTTTAAACCAAGCTCCGGGGTTTGGGCTTAATCCATGAATGTGAGCCATTACTTTATCAGCTTCTAAATTCCAATTTATTCTTGTTTCTTCTTTTCTTATTTTTTTTGCATATGTTGCTCTATTATTATCTTGTTTTTTTAATTCAACTTTACCATTTTTTAAATTTTGTAAAGCTTCTATTAATAAATTTGCTCCGATAATAGAAAGTTTTTTTTCAATTTCTCCATATGTTAAGTTTTGATTTAATTCTATTTCCTTAGAAGATAATACTGGGCCGCTATCTAATTTTTCTTCTATCTTCATAATGCTTATACCAATTTTTTTGTCTCCACTCATTATTGCTCTTTGAATCGGAGCGGCACCTCTCCATTTTGGAAGTAAAGATGCGTGTATATTAATAAACCCAAATTTTGGAACTTCTAAAAATTTTTTTGGAATTATTTGCCCATAAGCTACTACCACAACTAAATCTGGGGACAAATCTTTAAAAAATTTAAACTCTTCTTTGGTATTTAAACTGTTTGGATTCCTTATATTTAATTTTTTTTTTTTCGAAAATTCTTCAATTACAGAAGCATTAATTTTTTGACCTCTTTTTGATTTTTTCGGAGACTGAGTATAAATGCTTAAAATATTAAAATTATTTTTAATTAGATCTTCAAGAGCGGGTATCGAGAACTCGGGGGTTCCCATAAAAATTATATTAAGTGACATTAGTTTTTTCTGAATTTAAACTACTATTCTTTCCAATTCTTTTTTTTGCTTTGAAAGTTTTTTTACAATCATTGATTTTTTTAATTTTGACAGATAATCAATAAATAAAATTCCTTCTAGATGATCCATTTCGTGCTGAATACAAGTTGCGAGCATACCTTCTGCTTTTAGCTCTTGAACTTTTCCGTAATAATCTAAATATTTTATATGACACTTTTCAGGTCTCTCGATTTCAGCAAATTGACCTGGGACCGATAGACAACCTTCTTCGTAAGATGAATTATTTTCAGATTTATTTATAATTTCGGGATTAATAAAACACATTGGTTTTTTTGGCTCATCCTTCCTTGCTATATCAAGGACTATAACTCTCTTAGGGATACCAACTTGGATTGCGGCCAGACCTATTCCTGGAGCCGCATACATTGTCTCTAACATATCATCAATAAGTTTTTGTATATCTTTATCGACAACATCAACTTTCACTGATTTCTGTCTCAAAGTGTTATTTGGTTCTATCAAAATTTCTCTTAAAGCCATATAAATATGAATAAATTATATGATAATTTTAGTCAAGCAGTTGTAATTTTGAAGTAAAGAGTATTTTAAACTCTAGCAGGTAAAGCTTCGCTTAAAATATTGTTTCTAATTTTTTTAAGCTCAAGCTTGTTCAATATTTTATTTAAAAAATATATAGTTTCAGGATCTAAATCTCGTATTTTGTCTTCTCCAATTATTTCCACAATTTTTAACATAACTAGACCAGTATGATTTTGCGTTACTAAATCCTGTAAATTTTGTGGAACTGTCAATTCAGAAGATAATTCAGTGTAATCTAAATCTGTAGGTAAAGTAATTCCATCAGCTTCTAAAGACTCTAGAACAACTATATCTTTTATAGATATAAAATATTTTTTATTTTTTTTAATTTTCTTATAAACAGCTTTGAAATCTTTTTCTGCTCTATTTGTTTCATTTTCATTGTTTAAAAAATATCTTATTACTTTTGATCTATGTAATATATCGTTATCAAATTTTACCTTTGTCGCAAATTTCTTGTCTATATTGTCTTTTACTAAATCTTCATAACCTTCTGGAATTTCATTACTATTAATTGATTTTAAAATGTTTGATAGTTCTTCTGTATAGACATTTGCAAGTTTATCTTTAACAAACAAATCCTTTAGCAAAAAAGCAAGTTTAATTTTTTTTTCTATATCATCACTTAATAATATACTTTGATATATTAGCGCTCTGGCTTTATAACCTGATAAAGTTTTATAAATCTCTTGAGAATTTACTAACTGATTAAAATTAAAATTCATTTGAAGATAAATTTTAAATATTTCATCACTTTCAAAAGAATTTTGGTTTGCAGCTAATTCATATGAAAGTATTATATCTTCATCTTCTAAATCATTAGCTTGAATAAGATTTGCAGACGATAGATATTTCCATATGTACTGGTCTGTTGTTTCGCTCGGTGTATATTGAAAATTATTACTAGTAATATGAGAAAAGTAGAAATTTAAAAGATTGTCGTCTAAAATTTTTTGTGTAGTTTCGTTTTTAATACCTAATAAAAAATTTATCTTGTCTTCAAAAAATTTGTCACTGAAATTTCTTTCTTTTAATAAATCAAAAATTAATTGAGCTTCTTCCTTTTGGCCGCTGTTTATCAAGCAATAAATTCTAAACTTTTCCAAATAATCATTTTGAACCTTGCGACCAATAAAGTTGCTTTTTTCACAGGCAGATTTTACATCACCTAAAGAAAGATACTCATCAACCAAAAATTTTATAGCTTTGGAATTTTCTCCAACAACTGAGTTATTTTTTAATAAATTTTCCAAGTCTCTAATTCTTTTTTTACTGATTAACCAATTAATTTTGATTTTTAAAAATTCTTCTGAATTTAAATTTTTTTTAGGCGAATATGCATTTGTAAACAATACTTTGAAAAGTAAATCTTCAGAAAGTTTGGAAAGGTTAAGTTTATTAATTCGATTTAAAATTTTTTTTATCTCATTGCCATCTGTTTTTGACCACATATCCAAATTAAAATTATTTTCCCCAGGGTCAAATATACCTACTATAGATTTATCGTTTTCGGCAATTTTGTCTTCACTAATTTTTATTACTATTTTGCTTATATCATCAGAAAGTATGGGGCTTTCTATTGTAACTTCTTTATCTTCCTGGCTTATATTTTTTTCTTGTTCTTGCTTTTCTTTGTCCTTCCATATATCCGCTGGCTCATCTTCCCCAAAAACAATGTTGCAAATGAATATTGTGGAAAAAAATGTAAATATTAAAAATTTATTTAAGTGTTTTAAACTTATCATTGCTTATTTCTTGCTTAATAGGTGTTGTAGGTTTTGGAAAATCAATCTTATCAAGCAAAAATATTCCTAAAAAGAAAACAAGAAGAATTAAAACCAATTTAATTATAAAACTCCTGTTTATAAAATTTCTTTTACCTCTGGGCTGTAATCTAAGTTGCATAATCTTTAAATTATATTTACACTGATAAATAAGACATATTTGTGAAAAATCATATTTAAAATTTCTGGCTACTGTGAAAAAAAACCTAGTTTTATTAGGAATGATGGGTGTTGGCAAGTCTACTTTGGGTAAAATTGTAGCAAAAAAACAAGGGTTTAAATTTATCGATACTGATCAGAAAATAGAGGAAAAATACTCAATGCCAATTTCTGAAATTTTTAAAAAAAACGGTGAAGATTCTTTTAGGCAAGAAGAAGAAAAAGTAGTACTAGAATCTATTAAAGAAACAAATAGTGTTATAGCTTTAGGTGGCGGAGCTTTTTTAAAAAAAAAGGTAAGAGATAAAATCTTAAAGTATTTAATCTCAATTTGGCTCGATACAGATTTAAAAGTTTTAAATGAAAGAGTAAATCGGAACAAAAAAAGACCTTTGATTGATAAATTTAACAGTCAAAAAAGTATTAATAAATTGTACTTCAAAAGAAAAAATATTTATAAAATGGCTAACTATAAAATTATTTGTGATGGTTTAAGCAAGAAAGAGATTGTTGAAAAAATTATAAATTATTATGAAAAGCAGCAAACTAAATATTAAAACGTTAAATAAATCTTATCCAATTTATTTTGGAAATAACATATTAAGTGGAACGGGAAAATTAATAAAAAAAAATCTTCCTGGTGTTAAAAAAATATGTGTAATTTGTGATAATAAATTACCAAAAGAAAATATAAGAAAATTATTAAGATCAATAAAAAAATACGATGTTAAAATTTATAAACTTTCTGTAAGTGAAAAAACTAAAAATATTATAGTTGCAAACAAAATTATTGAAAAACTTTTGAAAGAAAATTTTAATAGATCGGATTGTGTTATTGCATTTGGAGGTGGAGTTCTAGGAGATTTGTCAGCTTTCATTTCTAATCTTACGAAAAGAGGTTTAAAATTTATAAACATTCCTACTACTTTACTTGCTCAAGTTGATGCATCAGTAGGTGGAAAAACAGGAGTAAATACTATGCAAGGGAAAAATCTTATAGGAACATATTATCAACCTGACTTTGTTTTAAGTGACGCATCGATTCTTAAAAGTTTACCTAAAAGAGAAATAATTTCGGGTTATGGAGAAATATTGAAACATTCATTAATATTAGATAGAAAATTTTTCTTTTGGCTCACTAAAAATGGAAAACAAATTATAAATGGAAAAAACTATTCTGCATTAGTAAAAGCTATCATAAAAAGTTGTAAAATTAAAAGTGAAGTAGTTAAAAAAGATGAAAATGAAAAAAATTTAAGAATGATATTAAATTTTGGGCACACTTTTGCGCATGGTTTTGAAAGAGCAAAAAAATTTTCTAAAAATTTAAATCATGGTGAAGCTGTATTATTAGGCATGATGATAGCTGCAAAACTATCAAATCAAAAAAAGCTTTTGCCAATTAAAGATTTACTATTAATTAAAAAACATTATTCTAATTTAAACCTATTAATGAATATCAATAAAATTTTCAAAAAAAATGAAATTAATAAAATAGTCCATTTTATGAAAAAGGATAAAAAAAACACTGATGAAAAAATAAATTTAATTTTATTAAATAAAATAGGAAAAACTACAAAGCCCAAAAAAATCACAATGGATAAAAATGAAATTTCAAAATTTCTAAATTTTATTTACGATTAAAAATTAGTTAATTTCTATTTCAAGTGCGTGAATTTTATTTTTCATCTCGTCCTTTAATGCAGAAAATATTTCTTTATGAGCCACAATTTTGTTCATTTTTTTTAACTTTTTAGATTTAATTATTATTTTAATATGAAGTTTATTTTTATCAAAAGATTTATGTTTTTTGTGTAATTTTGAATTATCAATCAGTACTAAATTTTCAGGATTTATCTTTTCGTCAATCTTTTCTTTTATTTGATCAAATAAGTCCATTATTTTCTTCAAAAACCTTAAAACATATATTAGTTTTAAACAATGAAAAACATTTGTGAGTGGAAAAATTGCAAAGAAGTTGGTGAATTTAAAGCTCCTATGGAAAGAGATAATAGCAAAAATTATAGATGGCTTTGTTCAGAACACATTAAATCATTTAATAAAAAATGGGATTATTTCGATGGCATGAATCAAAATGAAATTGAAAATTTTTTAAAATCAGATATGACATGGCATCGGCCAACACAGAGGTTTGGATCTTCGGACAATTTTTTTAATATTTTGTGGAAAAATGCTTTGAGCGATAATTTTTCTTTCTTTAAAAAGGAAAAAATAAACAGTCATTTAAATGGCAGAATACTGAGTGAAAAAGATAAGGAAGCTTTCAAAATTATGGGGTTAGATTTTGATGCTGATTGGTTGATTATACAAAAAAAGTTTAAAACCCTTGTAAAAAAATTACACCCTGATAGAAATTCAGGTAATAAGGAATTTGAAGATAAACTAAAAAAAATTACTTTGGCTTATAGCCGTTTAAGGCTTCTAATGATAAGAAAGTAAAACATATGATAAATTTAAATGAATTGACTCCAGATATCAAAATTTCAGTAAATCAAATTTTTGGTATAGAAACTGACATGAAAGTAAATGGTTTCTCAAAAAAAAATGAATATGTTCCTGAAATTGACACTTCGTATAAATTCGATAGAGATACTACTTTAGCTATAATTGCAGGATTTGCATTTAATAAACGTGTTTTAGTCCAAGGTTATCATGGCACTGGAAAATCAACACACATTGAACAAGTAGCCGCAAGATTAAATTGGCCCTGCATAAGAGTTAATTTAGATAGTCACATAAGTCGTATAGATTTAATAGGAAAAGATGCAATCGTTGTTAAAGATAATAAGCAAATCACAGAATTCAAGGAAGGCATTCTTCCTTGGTCTTTACAAAATCCTGTGGCTTTAGTTTTTGATGAGTATGATGCGGGGCGACCAGACGTAATGTTTGTAATTCAAAAAATACTAGAAAAAGAAGGAAGTTTTACTTTATTAGATCAAAACAAAATCCTTAAACAACATCCTCTATTTAGATTATTTGCTACAGCAAACACTATAGGACTCGGAGATACAACTGGTCTGTATCAAGGTACACAACAAATAAATCAAGGTCAGCTAGACAGATGGAATATTATTACAACTTTAAATTATTTAAAATTTGAAAAAGAGCTAGAAATAATTCTTGCAAAAGCGAAAAGTTTTAACACCAAAGAAGGCAAAGAAACTGTTTCAAATATGATTAAAGTTGCTGATTTAACAAGAAAAGGTTTTATAAATGGGGATATTTCTACGGTAATGAGTCCACGTACTGTTTTACATTGGTCTGAAAATGCTGAGATATTTAAAGATGTAGGTTATGCTTTTAGAGTAACTTTTTTAAATAAATGCGACGATCTGGAAAAAAGTGTTATCGCCGAATATTTTCAAAGATGTTTTGGTGAAGATCTTCCAGAATCAACTATTAACATTAAAATATAAAACCCCATAATGGATGAAAAGGAACTTCTAAAAGAAAGATTTAAATCTGCCGTTTCTTCGACAGTTAAAGTTATATCTGAAAATTTTGATCTTGATATTAAATTTGGTAACAGTATTTCTTCAAAAAAAAATTCTTTAAATTTGCCAGAAATAGCAAACTTAAAAAAAATACAAGATGTTACAAACTTAAGAGCATTTGCAGATTCTGCAGCTCTTAAAATTAAACATACAAATAAAAAAATATACCAAGAAAATGAACCTGAGGGGACGATGGGAAAGGCTTTATACGCTATTGCTGAAAAAATTAGATATGAAAAATTAGGATCCGACAAATTAAAAGGTGTTAAAAATAATTTAGTGCAATGCTATGAAAGCAAATTTAAAAATAAAAAAATAGATGAGATTAAAACAGAATCAGATGTTCCTATTAATGAAGCTTTTGAACTATATTTAAGAAATCATTTTTTTAAAATTAAGCAAGAACCTATTAAAAAAAAAGTTTTAAGTTATTGGAAAGACCTGTTTGATAAAGGTTTAAAAAGCAATCTAAAAGAACTAGATAATCTATTGGAAAATCAAAGTAAATTTGGTCAATTAATATCAGAATTAATAAATAATCTTGATTTTGAAGATCAAAATTCTAAGGAGAAGGAAAAAAAACAACAAAATTCCGATGAATCTACAAATCCTGACGACGATAAAGAAGAAAGCGAATTTTCTCAAAAACAGGAACAAGAACAAAGCGATAGTTCGAATTTAAGTGTTTATGAAAACAACATGGAAATTTTTAGTGAAAATAAAGATGACCAACAAATGGAATTTGAGCGTGACGCAAATTTATACAAGGATAATAAGAAAAATATATCAGAAGAAAAGTATAAAATTTTTACAAACAAATATGATGAAATAAAAGAAGCTGAAAAGTTAGATACAGAAGAAGAAATCCTAAGGTTAAGAAAAAGCTTAGATCAACAACTTACAAATTTGCAAAGTTTAGTTGCTAAACTTGCAAATAAACTTCAAAGACAATTATTAGCAAAGCAGAATAGATCCTGGGAGTTTGATTTGGAAGAAGGAATGCTAGACTCATCAAAATTATCAAGAATAATTATAGATCCTTTTCATCCATTATCTTACAAAATGGAAAAAGAAACTGAATTTAAAGATACTATTGTGACTCTTCTCATTGATAATTCTGGCTCCATGAGAGGAAGACCAATTTCTGTTGCTGCTATCTGTGCTGATATTTTATCAAGAACTTTGGAAAGGTGTTCGGTTAAAGTAGAAATTTTAGGATTCACTACTAAAAATTGGAAAGGTGGAAAAAGTAGAGAAAAATGGAATTTAGAAAACAAACCATCGTATCCTGGAAGATTAAATGACCTAAGACATATTATTTATAAATCCGCAGATAAACCTTGGAGACAATCAAAAAAAAATCTTGGCCTAATGCTTAAAGAAGGCTTATTAAAAGAAAATATTGATGGTGAAGCACTTTTATGGGCTTTTAAAAGAATTTCGACAAGAAAAGAGGAAAGAAAAATACTAATGGTTATCTCGGATGGTGCTCCTGTAGATGATTCTACTTTATCAGTAAATTCAGGCGATTACTTAGAAAAACATTTAAAACAAACCGTTAAATGGATTGAAGAAAATTCAAACATAGAAATTTTAGCTGTAGGAATTGGTCATGACGTCACACGGTACTATAAACGAGCTATTAAAATTGCTGATGTTCAGGAGTTAGGCGATGTAATGATTAATCAACTTACAAAACTTTTTTCAGAAAATCGCAAAAAGACTATACACTAACATTTTTCTCTAAAGTAGAATCTTCTTTAAAATAATTAAGTAAAATTCTAAATGGAACTAACATAAGTATAGCGACAAATATTTTCACGAATAAATCTCCTAATGATAAAGTAACCCATTGCACTCCTGTTCCGTAAAATGCGATTGAAAAAAATAAAAAAGTATCTATTGTTGATCCAATTAAAGATGAAACTAGCGGGGCAGCAAACCATACTCTATTTCTTAATTTATCAAAAATATTTACATCAATAAGTTGAGCTATAATAAAAGCAGCTCCTGAACCAATCGCAATCCTAACGGAAATAAAATCTGAAAAGTTTGTTGAAAAGTAAAATGTTAAAAAAATACCCAATACGAAACCTAAGTATACAATTTTTTTTGCAATTTCTTTGCCATATTTTCTGTTTGTCAAATCTGTAATTAAAAATGCTATTGGATAAGAAAAAGCTCCATAAGTTAATACATTCTTTAGATTAAAATAATTAACAGGAAATTGAACGAGATAGTTAGATAAAACAACAATGAATGCCATGAACAAACCCAATATAAAAAGGAGTTTATTTTCTTTCATGATTATTCAAAATTAAACGTTTGTAATTATTTTACTTTTGAGTTTTTTTGCTTTTGGGGACAATTTGAACGATTTTACGCTTTTCAAATAAAGATCTAACCCACCTTTATAATCCACGGTACGTAATGCAGCGTTACTAACATTAAGCTTAATATTCCTTTTAAGAATATCGCTTTTAAATGTAACTTTTTTTAAATTTGGAAAAAATTTCCTTTTTGCTTTATTGTTAGCGTGGCTAACTTTATGACCTTTTAAAGGTGATATTCCCGTAAGTTCGCATTTTCTTGACATGTTTTAAAATTCCTTAGAAGTATATAGATCCAGTCTATTATTTAATCAAGGTAATATATTAAAATATTGACAAGTTTAATATCGAGGAATAGGTATATTTTTAGATTACTAAATGGAAATATATCTACCCATAGCTGAAGTTCAAATTAATATAGTTCTGGTACTTTTTGTCAGTTTTATAATAGGTTTTTTATCTGGTTTATTTGGCGTTGGAGGTGGATTTTTAATGACACCCTTTTTGATTTTTATGGGAATACCTCCTATTTACGCGGTAGCAAATGAAGCTAATAATATTTTGGCCTCTTCTGCTTCTGGGGCTGTAACTCATTGGTTTAAAAAAACTATGGATGTTAAAATGGGATGGTTAATAGTTGGTGGAGGTACATTAGGAACTCTTGTTGGAATGCTAACTTTTGATTACTTTAGAGATATAGGTAAAATAGATATAATAATTACACTAGCTTACATGTATGTCTTAGCCATCATAGGAAGTTTTATGCTTAGAGATGGTGTTATGGAAATTGATAGGATTAAAAAAAAAATAATAATAAAAAAAAAATTGCACACTCATTATTGGGTCCACGGGTTACCCCTTAGAACAAGATTCAAAACTTCTAAAGTTTACGAGAGCGCTTTGGTTCCAATTCTTCTGGGTGTTGTTGTGGGCTTTGTTGCTGCGATTATGGGTGTTGGTGGAGCGTTTCTTATGGTCCCTGCAATGATATATTTGATTGGCATGCCAACAAAATTAGTTCCTGGAACTTCCTTGTTTGTAACTATATTTATAACAGCTCTAGTTACGATTTCGCATGCTTTAACTCAAAATACTATTGATTTTGTTCTTGTTCTAATATTAATCACAGGTTCTATAGCTGGAGTACATATTGGTCAAAAAATTGGACAAAAACTTCAAGGATCAGAATTAAAAACTTTACTTGCTTTACTTATGATTTCTGTTGGGCTTCTTATGGCTTATGATACCTTTTTTAGAAATGGAACTCCGGCAATTAAAATTCCGACAGATCAAATCGTTGAAATAAGCACGTTCGGTAATACAGTTTTCAATATATCAAATAATTATCCAATAGTTTACGGAATAACTTCTATATTATTAGCTTTGATTGCTGGAGTCGGCATATCTTTTTTAAGAAAAAAAATAAGCAAATGGAGAACTGAAAGATCAAGTAAACCAGCAATGTATTAATGACGACAACTTTATCAATAGCATTTTTAGCTGGATTAATTAGTTTTTTATCACCTTGTGTTTTGCCTATAATACCAGGGTATATATCCTATATTTCCGGTGTATCATTTAATAATATTAAAAATAAAAATAAAAATTTAATTTTTTTAAAAACAATTTTTTTTACTTTAGGGTTTTCCTTGGTTTTTATAGTCTTGGGCTCTACAGCTTCTTTTATTGGAAATTTTTTTCTAAAAAATTCTGATATATTTAGAATTTTTGCTGGTATTATTATTATTTTCTTTTCAATAAATCTCATGGGTATTATCAATTTTAATTTTATGAACAAAGATGTAAGATTTTTTAACAGTCAATATAGTGATAATTTGACTTTTCCTTTGATTGTAGGCGCTGCTTTTGCGTTTGGCTGGACTCCCTGTATTGGACCTATTCTTGGTTCAATTTTGACTTTGGCCGCAATAGAAGAAAGTATTAATAAAAGCATATTGTTACTTTCTTTCTATTCTTTAGGCCTCGCAATACCTTTTGTTATTTCTGGAATTTTAATTGATAAATTTTTTTTATTTTCTAAAAATTTTAAAAAATATATGTCAACTATTTCAAAAGTAGGAGGTATTATACTTTTATTAACAGGAATAGCTATTTTGACAAACCAATTGCAGTTTTTTGGATTTTTTATTTTAGAATTCTTTCCCTCGTTAGGAAATTTTGGTTAGCTATACACCTTTTCCAATAGCCTCTTTTATATTGCTTATACCTTCGGATTTTAAAATTTTTATTAATTCCTTTTTAATATCTTTTGCAGTAGATGGACCTCTGTATACAAAACCAGTATAAAGCTGTAGTAAAGATGCTCCTGCAATAATTTTTTCATAAGCTGATCTTCCAGAGTTAACACCACCAACACCTATAATGGGTATTTTCCCATCTAATCGCTTATAAAATTTTCTAATTATATTGGTAGATATCTGTTGCAAAGGTTCTCCAGACAAACCTCCTTCCTCTTTTTTGGCTTTGCTACTTAAATTATTTCTGTTACCACTTGTAGTATTTGTGAGAATGATTGCGGAAATATAATTTTCTACAGCCAAATCTGAAACTTCGGAAATATGTCTATCTTCAATGTCTGGAGAAATTTTCAACAATAATGGGGTTTTTACTTTATTCTCTTTTTTTATTTTATTAAGAGATAATAAAAGATCTTTAAGTTTTTCTTTAGTATGAAAATCTCTAAGACCCTTTGTATTTGGAGAGGAAATATTAATAGTAATATAATCTGCAACACCAAAAAAATTTATTAAACCTTGGCAAAAATCATTTTTTTGATCTTTAGTATCTTTATTGGGTCCAATATTAACACCCAATATGCCTCTTTTGCCTTCAGATCTAATTCTATTTTTGATTACATTCATGCCATCATTATTAAAGCCAAGTCTATTTATTAAAGCACCATCATCTTCTAATCTAAATATTCTAGGTTTAGGATTTCCAAATTGTTTTAAGGGCGTAACAGTTCCAACTTCAACAAATCCAAATCCTAATTTTAATAATGAATTATATGCTTCGGCACTTTTGTCAAAGCCAGCAGCTACACCAATTGGATTGGGAAAATTTTTATTAAATAAACTAATTTTCAACATTTGCTCATCTTCAACCTCAAATAAATTACTAGGAAGAGGATTTATTTTGAGAGATTTAATAGCTAAATTATGGGCAGTTTCTGGATCCAAGTTAAATAAAAAAGGTCTTAAAATAGAAAACATTATTTAATATATTTGTTAATCAGATCTATACTCTCTTTTATACCAAAAAAACTTATAAAAAATCCCATTCTCGGTCCGTCTTGATCACCAAAAATTACTTCGTAAATCGCTTTAAACCATTCCCTTAAATTTTCCTTATATCCATTATCTTTTCCAACTGAATAAACGATCGTTTGAATAGCTTCAGGATCCATGTTCTCTTTGCAATCTTTTAGTCTTTTAACTAAATCTTGTAGTGCCTTTTTTTCCTTATCATTAGGTTTTCTATATTTCTTATTTGGTTTAACTATATCGACAAAATATTTTAATGCATATCCAACTAAACTATCAAGAATAGGATAATCAGAAATTTTAATATCCTTTTTGTTTTTTTTAATAAATTTCCATAAGATATCTTTTTCTGTAGCATTACTTGTTCCAACTAAATTTAATAAAACTGAAAATGGCATAATTGATTTCTCTTTGGGAGGGGTTCCATTATGAATATGCCAAACTGGATTAAGAAGTTTTTGTTTGTCATCTTGTTCGCTAAACTTATCAATACATGTCAAATACTCATCTACAGCTTTGGGGACAACATCAGTATAAAGCTTTTTTGCTCTCTTTGGATTTTGATACATATATAAGGATAAACTTTCTGGAGAAGCATATTTCAACCATTCTTCGATAGTTATTCCATTTCCTTTAGATTTAGAAATTTTTTCTCCTTTTTCGTCTAAAAACATTTCATACGCAAAACCATTGGGATTTTTTTTACCGAGAATTTTGCAAATTTTGCTAGAAAGAATTGCGCTTTCAATCAAATCTTTTCCATACATTTCATAATCAACGTCAAAGGCATACCACCTCATTGCCCAATCTACTTTCCATTGTAATTTACATTTTCCATTTGTAACTTCTGTTTCTATTTTTTTATTATTATTTTCATAAATAATTTTTCCTTCTTTTTTTTTAACTTCAATTACTGGAACTTCTAAAACCTGGCCAGTTTCTGGACAAACAGGCAGAAAAGGACTGTAGGTTTTTTGTCTTTCTTTTCCTAGTGTTGGTAGAATTATTTCCATTATTTTTTCATATTTTTCTAAAATTAAAAGTAACGTTTCATTAAATAGACCTTTTTTATATGTTTCGGTAGAGCTTATGAAAGTGTATTTAAATTTAAATTCATCTAAAAATTTTTTTAACATCTCATTGTTATGCTCTCCAAAGCTTGAATATTTTTTAAAGGGATCGGGAACGCTGGTAAGTGGTTTGTGTAAATTTTTTTCCAAAATTTCTTTATTTGGAATATTATCTGGAATTTTTCTTAAACCATCCATATCGTCAGAAAAAGTTATAATTTCGGTTGGTATATCAATAATTTGTTTTATAGCGTTTACCATCATTGTAGTTCTTGCAACTTCTGCAAAAGTCCCAATGTGTGGTAAACCGCTTGGCCCATAACCTGTTTGTAGTGTTATTTTTCCCTTTTTTTCATAAATTTTTTGTCTGTCTTTAGCTAGTTTTCTAGCTTCGACAAATGGCCAAGAACTTGTTGCTTGAATTATTGAATTATCGATCACGTTGTAAAAGATTTATTAAATTTCATTGTTAAAATATAGGTATAATAAGGTCTTATTATGTTGATATTCAAATATATTTAAATAACCTCCGATTTCAAAAATGAATAACAATAAAACCGTTTTTTTTGCTGTTGGCGTGCTTCTAGTAATACTGGGAGCATTCATGCTTATACCATTTTTAGTGCAATTTTTATATCATGAGAATTACAACACTTTTCTATCATCGGCTTCAGTAACTGTATTTATTGGTATACTTTTAATACTTACAAACATTGAAGAAAATAGAAAACTCAACCTACAACAAGCATTTCTTTTAACAACTTTATCTTGGTTGAGTATCGCAATTTTTGGGTGTGTTCCATTTTTATTATCTAATCTAAATTTATCATTTGTGGACGCTTTTTTTGAAAGCATGTCAGGAATAACAACAACTGGATCTACTATAATCACAAATTTAGACGATGCGCCAAAAAGTATTTTAATTTGGAGAGCAATCCTTCAATGGTTAGGTGGAATAGGTATAATTGTAATGGCTATAACTATACTTCCGTTATTGAACATAGGAGGTATGCAATTATTTAGAATGGAAAGTTCCGATACTACGGAAAAAATTTTACCAAGAACAAGAAAAATAACTATAATAATTTCATCAATATATCTTGCTTTAACTTTTGTTTGTGGGGTTTGTTATTGGATTGTTGGAATGAATGTATTTGATAGTATCGCGCATGCAATGACAACAATTGCAACTGGTGGTTTTTCTACCTATAGCAGTTCTATTGGTTATTTTCATAATCCAAAAATAGAAATAATTTCTATAATTTTCATAATTTTAGGAAGTATGCCCTTTATTGCCTATTTAAAATTTGTAAAAGGTAATAAAAAAATATTTTTTAAAGATTCTCAAATAAAAGGTTTGTTTTATATTTTAATTATTTCTATTTTATTAATGTATGTATACTTAATGATAAATAATAAAGAATACAGCCTTTTAGAAAATTTAAGAATATCCACTTTTAATGTAGTCTCAATTCTATCAGGCACAGGATATGTGACTGCAGATTTTAGTTCATGGGGAAATTTTCCACTAATTTTTTTTCTTTTTTTGATGTTTATTGGTGGATGTGCGGGATCAACAACTTGTGGTATAAAAATTTTTAGATTTCAAATACTAGCTCACTTTATGGTTAACCAAATTAAAAAGCTTGTGTATCCACATGGAGTATTTTCCATAAAATATAATAATGAAAAGATCAGTAATACTTTTGTGTATTCAATTATAACTTTTATTTTTATTTATTTCTTTATTTTTTTTATTTTGGCAGCTTTTTTATCTTTAAATGGTTTAGATTTTGTTACCGCAATATCTGGTTCTGCTTCTGCAATATCTAATGTTGGCCCAGGCCTTGGTGATATAATAGGACCAAATGGTAATTTTAGTGGTTTACCTGATCTTTCTAAATTAAGTTTGAGTTTGGGTATGCTTCTTGGTAGGCTTGAGTTGTTTGCGGTGTTAGTTTTATTCTTTCCATCGTTTTGGAAAAGTTAAAATTATTAGGTGATTTGTGGAAATTTATAAAAAACAAACATTATCAGAAACTTTTTCCGTTTATTTTGAAAAACGTATGGCACGAATTTTGCTGTTAGGTATTATTAGCGGATTCCCTTGGGTTCTTATTGGAAGCAGCTTAAGTCTTTGGTTAAAAGAAGATGGTCTTAGCAGAAGCACAATTGGTTGGGCTGGTTTGATTTTTGCAGTATATGCTTTTAATTATCTTTGGGCACCAATAATAGATAGAATTCGTA
>Ga0066836_10000444_pt1 | contig 19816 bp, 22 predicted proteins | sample ETNtaG_18_FD_71568 | JGI IMG/M metagenome (GOLD analysis project Ga0066836, IMG submission 71568) | Marine microbial and viral communities from oxygen minimum zone, Eastern Pacific Ocean - ETNP201302SV91 | ecosystem: Environmental > Aquatic > Marine > Oceanic | place: Pacific Ocean: Eastern... | reverse complement strand
GGTGGTGATTTTGGGTTTAGATTAAACAAATCAATAGCATTAGGCATGGTAAAACCTGAGCTTGCGACAACAGGTCAAAAGTTAAAAATTGATATTTTGGGTAAAATGCACGACGTTACAATTTTAGATGAAAGTCCATATGATCCAGAAAACAAATTATTAAGAGCTTAAATGAAAATTTTAGTCGCAGTAAAAAGAGTAATTGATTACAACGTTCAAATTAGAGTTAAAGAAGATGGTACGGGGGTCCATACAGACAATGTCAAAATGTCTACAAACCCACCAGATGATAATGCCATTGAAGAAGCGGTAAAACTTAAAGAATCTGGTAAGGCCAAAGAGGTAATCGCAATCACTGTTGGAGAAGAAAAATCACAAGAAACTGTAAGAAAGGCTTTGGCTGTCGGCGCGGACAGAGGAATTCATGTGAAAGCCGATAGTTATATTGAACCTTTGGGAGTTGCTAAGATTTTGAAAAAAGTTATTGAAAAAGAAAAACCAGATATTGTTTTTATGGGGAAACAGGCGATAGATGATGATTGCAATCAAACAGGACAAATGCTTTCCGCTCTATTAGGATGGTCACAAGGTACTTTTGCTTCAAAAATAGAAGTAAAAGATAAATTTTTACAAGTAACAAGGGAAGTTGATGAAGGTTTAGAAACAATAGAAATAAATCTTCCTGCAGTTGTTACTTGCGATTTAAGACTTAACGAACCACGTTATGCATCACTTCCCAATATAATGAAAGCAAAGAAAAAACCAATCGAACAAATAATTGCTAAAGATTTAGGCGTTGATATTTCTAATAGAATTCAACAGTTAAAAGTAGAAGAGCCCCCTAAAAGAAAAGCCGGGGTTAAGGTTGCTAATGTAGCTGAACTTGTTAGCAAACTTAAAAACGAGGCTAAAGTAATATAATGTCCGTTTTAGTAATAGCAGAGCATGACAATTCAAAACTAAAAACATTTACTTTAAATGCAATTAATGCCGCTTCTCAAATTGATTCAGATATACATGTACTAGTGGCAGGCAATAAATGTGAAAACGTTTGTAAAGAAGTGGCTGCTGTTTCATTAGTTAAAAAGGTTTTACAATCAGATTCAGCTAATTATGAAAATTATTTACCAGAAAATTTAACTCCACTAATTATAAAATTAGCAGACAAATATACGCACATAACAGCATCAGCAAATACATTTGGAAAAAACTTTATGCCAAGAGTTGCTGCTTTATTAGATACATCGCAAGTAAGTGATATAATAAAAGTTAATAGTCCGGATACTTTTATTCGTCCTATTTATGCCGGCAATGCATTTGCAACGGTTAAAAGCAATGATAAAAAAAAATGTATTACGATAAGACCAACATCATTTGATCCAGCTCCAACTTCAGGAGGATCGGCCACAATTGAAAAAATTGAATCAACAAATGTCTCAAATATTTCTAAATTTATTAAAAAAGAAGAAACTAAATCAGAAAGACCAGAGCTTGGAACAGCAAGAATTGTAATTTCTGGAGGAAGAGGTATGCAGAGTGGTGAAAATTTTAAATTGATTAATTCTATTGCAGATAAATTAAATGCAGCGGTGGGAGCATCAAGAGCTGCAGTTGATGCAGGCTATATTAGTAATGATCACCAAGTTGGACAAACAGGAAAAGTTGTTGTTCCTGATTTATATATTGCTGTGGGCATTTCTGGAGCCATTCAACATTTGGCTGGAATGAAAGAAAGCAAAATCATAGTAGCTATAAATAAAGATGGAGAAGCTCCCATTTTTAGTATAGCTGATTATGGTTTAGAAGCAGATTTATTTGAAGCATTACCTCAATTCTTGGAAGAACTTAATAAACTCAATACTATCCAAAAATAAAAATTTTGATATAGTTGCCATATGCCTAGAGAAGCAATGGAATATGATGTGGTTATCGTTGGAGCTGGTCCAGCTGGATTATCAACAGCAATTAAACTAAAACAACTCAATCCAAATTTAAACGTTTGCATATTAGAGAAAGGATCTGAAGTTGGTGCACATATTTTAAGTGGAAATGTTTTTGAAACTAAAGCTCTTGATGAACTTTTGCCAAAATGGAAAGAGCAGGGCGCTCCAATTAAAACAAAGGTTTCTAAAGAAAAATTTTTATTTTTGGGTAAAAATAAATCTTTAAGCTGGCCAACTTGGCTTTTACCTTCAGTTCAAAAAAATCATAAAAATTACATTATAAGTCTAGCCAACTTATGCCGTTGGCTGGCTGAACAGGCAGAAAAACTGGGTGTAGAAATATTTCCAGGCTTTCCTGCTAGTGAAGTTCTTTATAAAGAAGACGGTTCTATCAAAGGGGTTGCTACTTTAGATATGGGTATAGATAAAGAAGGCAATAAAAAAGAAGGTTACCAAGAAGGCATGGAACTTCATGCGAAAGTTACAGTATTTGCTGAAGGTTGCAGGGGCCATTTAGGCAAACAAATTATAAAAAAATATAATCTTGATTCAGGAAAAAATCCCCAGCAATATGGCATTGGTTTTAAAGAAATTTGGGAAGTTAACGATCAACAGCATCAAGAAGGTCTGGTTATCCATACAACCGGCTGGCCATTAGATAGTAAAACTTATGGCGGAAGCTTTGTTTATCATGCTGAAAAAAAACAAATTTATATTGGCTATGTTATTGGTCTTGATTATCAAAATCCTCATTTGTCCCCTTTTGATGAGTTTCAAAGATTTAAAACGCATAAAAATATTAAAAAAATGTTAGAGGGTGGAAAAAGAATTGCATTTGGAGCCAGAGCATTAATTGAAGGTGGCATTCAAAGTTTGCCAAAAATGTACATGCCAGGGGGATTATTAATTGGTTGCGATGCAGGAACTTTAAATATGCCAAAGATAAAAGGTTCACACACTGCTATGAAGAGTGGAATCATTGCCGCAGAAACGATAATTGAAAATATTAAAAATAAAACAGACTTATCAATTTATGAAGAGAAATTTAAAAAAAGTTGGGCATACAAAGAACTACATAAAGCAAGAAATGTAAAACCAAGTTTTAGATGGGGTTTAATTTTTGGGATTATTTATACAGGATTAGATCAAATATTATTTAGAGGAAAATTACCATTTACTCTAAAACATAAGCATGCTGATCATAAAGCGTTGAAGCCAGCTAATCAAATGCCTAAAATAGATTATCCTAAACCAGATGGTAAAATTACTTTTGATAAAACGAGTTCAGTTTATTTAACAGGAACTAACCACACTGAAAATCAACCAGTGCATCTTAAATTAAAAAATCCAAATTTACCAATTAATTACACATTAAAAGAATATAATGAACCAGCACAAAGATATTGTCCAGTAGGTGTTTATGAAATACAAGAAAATAAATTTGTAATTAATTCACAGAACTGTATTCATTGTAAGACTTGTGATATTAAAGAACCTTCACAAAATATTACCTGGGTTACTCCCGAAGGGGGGGGAGGACCAAAGTACGGAAACATGTGAAAATAAAAATTAAGAAAGATCTAAAGCGTATTTTTTCAATTTTTCTAAAGGTATGATTTCCAAAGTTTTATGATTTGTTTTTTTTAAGAAAATTTTACATGCAACGCCAGCATTTATTGATTCAGCATAAGTGGCTGCACATATACACCATGAGTCACCTTCTTTTAAACCAGGAAAATTGAATTCGGGGTGAGGAGTAATTAAATCATTGCCAACGGTTTTTGCCCAATCTAAAAATTTCGTAGTAACTTTTGCACATACGGTATGTACACCATGATCTATTTCGTCTGTGTTACAACAACCATCTCTAAACCATCCTGTGACAGGATCGTTAGAGCAAGTTTCAAGTTTTTCTCCTAACACATTTTTTTGGAAATTTTCTTCTCCCATTATAATTTTGTTGGGTTTGGTTCGTCTTTATATATTTTTTTTGGATCAAAGATTTTTTCATTTTCTTTATACTCTATTTCTACTTTTTCAGTATTTTCAATTTTTCCTAGAGGGATCGATCTATAAAAACACGAACGATAGCCTACATGGCAGCTAGCACCATTACCTATGTCTACAGATAACCAAATAGAATCTTGGTCGTCATCAATTCTCATTTCTTTTATTTTTTGTATAAATCCACTAATTTGTCCTTTATGCCATATTTTGTTTCTTGAGCGACTCCAATAATGAGCTTCTTTAGTTTCTATCGTTTTTTTTAAAGATTCTACGTTCATATAGCCATGCATTAAGACATTTCCAGTTTTGAAATCCGTAGTTATTACTGGAATAAGGCCATTTTCGTCAAATTTTGGCTCTAAATACTTGCCTTCCTCAACTTCTTTTATATTATCTCTTTTTTTAAACATAAATTATATTATATGTATTTAATAACATGAAATTAGTAAAAGACACAGAGCAGATAGAAAAGAAAAATAATCAAATTTCTGATGAAAAAGCTGAAGAGGCAATTAAGACTATTATCCAATGGATAGGAGAAGATTCTGAAAGAGAAGGATTGGTTTCCACACCCAAAAGAGTAGTAAAGGCATTTAAAGAGTATTTTAAAGGATACACGGAAGATCCTAATAAATTTTTATCAAAAACTTTCACCGAAGTAGAAGGTTATGACGATATGGTGATAGAAAAAAATATTAGCGTACATAGTCATTGCGAACATCATATGGCACCGATTATAGGAATAGCGCATGTTGCCTACATTCCATCAGATAAAGTTGTGGGTCTAAGTAAGCTCGCAAGAGTTGTAGAAGTTTTTTCAAAAAGACTTCAAACACAAGAACGCCTAACAATGCAAATTGCAAAAACAATTATGGAAGTTTTAAAACCCCGTGGTGTTGCCGTAACTATTGATGCGACTCATCATTGTATGACGAATAGAGGGATTAAAAAGGAAAGAACAACTACTGTAACAAACTATTTTCTTGGGGCATTTAAAGACGATTTAAGTTTTCAAAATCGATACTTGAGATATATTAATAAAGATTAATATTTATTAATAATAGATCTGAAATTTTAAAATGAGCGATAAGTTTAAAGCGATAGTATTAAATAAATCGGGTGAAAAATTTACTAGAGAAATAAAAACTTTAGATACAAGTTTTTTTAAAACCGGGGATGTATTAGTAAAGATTGATTATTCCGGTTTAAATTATAAAGATGCATTAATATTAAATAATGGGGCAAAATTAGTTAAAGAATTTCCACACATACCTGGGATCGATTTTTCTGGAACAGTTTTAAAAAGTTCTAGCGCAGATTTTAAATCTGGAGATGATGTTGTTGTTACTGGATGTAGAGTAGGGGAAATTTATCCAGGTGGTTATTCTCAAATGGTTAAAATTAAAAGTGAATTTTTAATTAAAGTCCCAAAAGAAATTTCAAAGAAAGAAGCAATGATTCTTGGTACCGCGGGTTTCACATCTTTACTTTGTGCTTTTGCTGTAAAGGCAAGAGAAGATTTATTATTAGGAGAAAAAGTAAAAGACGTACTAGTAACAGGAGCAAGCGGGGGAGTAGGTAGTATTGCTGTAATGATTCTTTCAAAATTAGGATATAGTGTTTCAGCAGTATCAGGTAAAAAAGATCAATCTGATTATTTAAAAAAACTTGGTGCAAAAATAATTCTTGATAGAAAAGATTTTGAAGGAGAACCAAAAGTTTTAGGAAAAGGATTGTGGGATGGCGTAGTAGATACAGTTGGTGGTACAATTTTAGAGAATGCGATTTCTCAAACTAGGCAAAGTGGAATTGTAGCGGCATGCGGAAATGCGGCTAGTATAAAGCTTAATACAACAGTTATGCCCTTTATTATACGTGGTATTAAATTATGGGGAATAGATTCAGTAATGATAAGCAGAAAAAGACGAGAATTTATTTGGTCAGAAGTATCTAAGGTAGTTAATTTTAAACTTTTAGAGGAAAATATAAAAATAGTAAGTTTGGAAGAGTTATTAAATATTTTTCCTAATATGCTAAAAGGTAAAACTTTTGGAAGAACATTAGTAGATTTAAATAAATAAGATGGATTGGGACAAATTAAAAATATTCCATGCAGTTGCAGAGGCTGGTAATTTCACAAAAGCAACATTTATACTCAATTTAAGCCAATCGGCTATCAGTCGTCAAATTCAATCTTTAGAACAAGAGTTAAAAACACAATTATTCGAAAGACATGCTAGAGGTTTATCATTAACCGAAAATGGAGAGTATTTATTTAAAACTGCTCATGAAGTTATTTCCAAGCTAAAAGATGTTGAATCAACGATAATGGAAAAGAAAGATAAACCAAGCGGAAAATTAACCGTTACCACCGTCGTTAGTTTTGGAACAACTTGGCTTACTCCACGAATTGAAGAATTTATGAAACTAAATCCTGAAATTGAAATTGAATTAATTTTTGATGATAAAGAACTTGATCTTAGCACACGTCAAGCAGACATCGGAATCTGGATGAGAAGACCAAAACAGTTAAATTATATACAAAAAAAATTGATTGATATAAATTATCATATTTATGGTTCAGCTAAATATCTTGAGAAATTTGGGCATCCTAAAAACCTTGCTGATCTAAGTAAACATAAATTTATTTCTTATGGAAGAGGAACTCCTTCTCCAGTTTTTAATCCAGATTGGGCATTAAAATTATCTGGAAAAGATAAGAAAATAAAACCAATTATGAAGGTGAATAGTGTTTATGGATTGCTTCTTGCTGTTCAAAGCGGAGTTGGTTTGGCGGCTCTTCCTGATTATATAACTGCATTTGTTCCAAATATTGTTAGAGTTTTACCTAAAGTTGAAGGACCAAAAACAGAAGCTTATTTCGTTTACCCCCAATCACTTAAAAAAGTTGCAAGGGTTAATGCTTTTAGAAATTTTTTGTATAGTAAAATAAAGAAATGGGAATTTTAGATATTATTTATATGTTTCTGTTTTGATTTTAAGAGTTGCGCCTTCCTCAATGGACAAAGTTTTTTGATTTAAAACTCCGTTAATGTCTGCAGTTTTTCTTATATTAATTCGATCTGAATTAACATTGCCTTTAACTTTTCCACCTAAAGATGCTATTTTAGATTTTATATTTCCTTTAACATTTGATTTTGAATGTGTTTCAATCTCTTCAGCTTTAATGTCTCCATTAATTTTTCCATCAAAAATAATTGAATCTTTTTCTATCAAATCGCCTTCAATAGAAACGTCAGATAAAAGAACAGATTTTTTTTCGTTTGCCATATAGTTAAGTTAATACAACTAAACATATACATAATATGCCAAGGCTCCTACACACTTTTTAGTTGCAAAACGTGCGACATATTGATATTGATAATCATTATTATTGCAAATGATAACTATTATCAATATAAAACTTGAGAATTATTAAAAAATAAACAAAAGGAAGGAATATGAAAAAAATAACTTTAATTTTAGCAATGTTTCTAACGTTAATGGGAAGCGCATTTGCTAATGAGGTTAACGTATTTAGCGCAAGGCATTACGATTCAGATATTCAGCTCTATGAAAAATTTACTGCAAAAACAGGCATTAAAGTAAATATTGTATCTGGAAAAGATAAGGCGCTTCAGAAAAGAATAAGTGAAGAAGGGAAAGACTGTGTAGCTGATCTTTATATTACAGCAGACGCAGGAAGATTAGGAACATTTCAAGCCAAAGGAATGTTTCAAAGAGGAGCTAGCTCAGCGACTATAAAAAAAGTTGTGCCTGCTAACTTTAGAACTTCTTATTGGACTGGAATAGCTAAGAGAGCAAGAATTATATATTACTCTCCAGAAAGAGTCAGTGCTAACGATTTGAAAGGCATGACCTATGAAGATCTTGCAGATCCAAAATGGAAAGGTAAAGTTGTAATAAGAAAATCAAACAACGTTTACAACCAATCGCTTGTAGCATCATTGATAAAAAACAATGGAAAAAAAGCGACTGCAGAATGGGCAAAAGGCGTAGTGGCTAATATGGCTAGAGACTCTAAAGGTAATGATAGAGCTCAAATTTTAGCTGTTGCGGCTGGTGAAGCTGACTTAGCTGTAGCCAATACTTATTATTTAGCTTTGATGTTATCTGGAAAAAAGGGTCCAGAACAACAAGCGGCAGCAAAAAAAGTCAAACCTTTCTTTCCAAATCAAGATGGAAGAGGAACTCACATGAACATTAGTGGTGGAGGAATATTAAAATATGCTCCCAATAAAGCTAATGCTATTAAACTATTAGAGTTTTTATTAACAAAAGAAGCCCAAGAACACATAGTTAATAATACTTTTGAATACCCTATGATCGAAGGAGTCAAGCCACATAAATTGATAGCCCAAATGGGATTAGGTTTTAAACAAGATTTAAAAACTAAAGTTTCTTCATATGGAAAAAAACAGTCAGATGCTCTAGAAGTTATGTTGGCAGCTGGTTGGAAATAGATAGTTAAGTTGTTAAAATTTAATAATAAAAAGTTAAATTTAAAAAATAAATGGGAGAAAATTATCAGATGTTAATAAAAAAGAAATGAAAGAACTTTTAGAAGTTTTTCCTCTTAGTTGATAATTTTAAAAATGTGCCTATTATATAGTCCTCCAATTATATTGATAGGCATATTTATTTGGAAAAGTTTAACAAAACTTAAAATTAGATCATGATTATAAAAAGACTTAACTTCTGGTATATAAGTTCATTTCTTATATCTATAGTGGTAGCTATACCGATAGTAACAGTATTTGGAAGTTTTTTTGAAACAACAAGCAATTATTCATCAATTCTTAAAGAAACATTTCTTTATGAATATATTTACAATTCAATATTTCTTTTACTGGGAGTTTTATTTTTAACTTTTATTATAGGAGTAGGTTGTGCCTATCTAGTTTCTTTTTATAAGTTTCCGGGAGTTAATTTCTTCAAGTGGGCTTTGATCTTGTCCTTTGCTGTGCCAGCCTACATATATGCTTACTCATTAACAGCTTTTTTTGAAAATTTTGGTACAGCTTATACATTATTAAAAAATTTATTAGGTGAAGGTGATTACAATTCCTATATTCCAAAATTTGATGGAATGGTAGGTGCAATTATTTCGATTTCCTTTTCATTGTTTGGATATGTATATGTTTTAACGAGAGTGTCATTTCATTATCAATCTCAAAATTTGATTGAATTAGGAAAAAATTTGGGTTTTACTAAAAAAAAATCATTTTTTAAAATAATCTTACCATCCGCGAGGCCGGCTATTGTTGCTGGCCTTTCATTAGTTGCTATGGAAACACTTTCAGATTTTGGCTCAGTTTCTTTTTTTGATTTATCAACCCTTACCACTGGAATTTATAATGCTTGGATTTCATTTGATGATCTCGCTTTAGCAAATAGACTATCATTTTATTTATTAATTTTTATCCTTGGTCTGTTTATCTTAGAAAATTTTTCTAGAAAAAAAGCTCAATATCATGCCCCAACAAAAGGAGGATTTAAAAAAAAATCTTTGATCACTTTAACAGGGTATAAATTTATTTTAGCTTTTTCTTTTTGCTTTGTTGTATTTTTTATAAGTTTTTTATTTCCTGTTTTACAAATGCTTTACTGGACAATAATTTTTCCAAAACATTTGACTGATTTAAATATTTTGGAATTATTTTCAAATACTATTTTGTTAGTAATTTTATCTAGTTGCGTTTTAATCTTTCTTGCATTTGTTTCTAATTATGGAAATAGAGTTTCTAGAAGTAAATTTCTCGAATACTTAACAACATTTTCAGTATCAGGATATGCTATACCAGGTATAATACTTGCCGTTGCTTTTATCACTTTTATTTCCTGGTTTGATAATAATATTATTACTTTATTTGAAATTAAAACAATTAAATCAGTTTTTATAGGCTCAATTTTAGGATTAGTTCTTGTTTATTTTATAAGATTTTATTCATTAGCATGTAATGGAATTAAATCAGGTTATTTAAAAATTAATTATTCTATTGATGAAAGTTCATATTTATTAGGCAACTCTAAGTTTAAAACTTTTACCAACATACACTTTCCTTATTTAAAAAATTCAATTTGGTTAATTGGAATATTAATTGCTATAGAAATAATAAAAGAACTTCCTATAACACTTATAATGAGGCCTTTTAATTTTGAAACTTTCGCTACTACAGCCTATATATTTGCTTCACAAGACTTACTAGAAGCTGCAGCGGCACCATCTTTATTTCTTATTCTCATTGCAAGTATATTTATTTTAGTTACTTCTAGGTATATTCTTAAGGATTAAATTATTATGTCAAAAAATTTTTTTGAAATTGAAAATGTCACTTTTGCAGCAAGCAACAAAAATAAAGTTAATAATGTTTCATTAAATATTGAAAATGAAGGTGATATTATATGTTTGCTGGGCCCTTCTGGAATTGGAAAAACTACAATATTAAGAACAATAGCTGGACTTGAAAAAATTAATTCTGGTAAAATTAGATTAAAAAATAAAATTATTTCTTCCAAAGATATTCATATAGAACCAGAAAAAAGAGATATATCTCTTTCATTTCAAGATAATTGCTTATTTCCTCACTATAATGTTATTCAAAATATTGAATTTGGAGCAGTCAGAAACAAGAAGAAAAAAAAAGATTTGAATATTAATGATGTAATCAAATTTCTAAATTTAAATCATGTAATTGATAAATTTCCACATCAAATTAGCTCAGGAGAAGCGCAAAGAGCTTCTTTAGCAAGATCGTTACTTTCTCAGCCTGATTTATTATTGCTAGATGAGCCGCTGTCTAATGTAGACCAAAGTTTTAAAGAGGAAATTCAAGTTAAATTAAAACAAATTTTAACTGAATTAAAGATAACTACAATAATTGTTACGCATGATTCCTACGAAGCTTTTTATTTGGGGTCTAAGTGTGGAATTATTTTAAATTCACAACTTAGACAATATGATGATCCATATAATGTGTATCATTTTCCAAATTCAGTAGAGGTGGTAAATTTTTTAAACAGAGGAATTTTAATACCAGCTAAGGTTACTGGTGAGAATAGTTTAGAAAATGATGATTTAGGTACTATTAAAGGAAAATTTATTAAACATTATCCCAAAGGATCTGATGTTCAGCTTTTATTACAACCGGAAGATTTGGAGCATGATGATAAAAGTAATTTAAAATTGGAAGTAGTGGATAGAAAATTCAGAGGAACTAATTTTATTTATACTCTTAAAACACTAAGTAATTTATTAATACCAGTTTTTGTCCATTCGCATCATATACATCAACATGAGATTGATGAAAAATTCGGTATAAAAAGACCGATACATATTGATCACATAGTTTGCTTTTAAAATTTAATTAATATATTTTATTTAGAACAGGGGTGTCATAAAAGACTGAGATTATACCCTATTAACCTGTCCGGTAATTCAGAAAGGGAGAAGTGAGTCAAATAAATATCTTAAGTCAAAATCTAACATTATTCATAATTTTAACATTTAGTATTTTTTTTGTTTTAATTGGAATAATTTATTCAAAAAAGCACAAAGGATTAAATAATTATTTAATAGCAAATAGGGATGTTGGAACTTTATCAATAACAACAAGTTTAGTTGCATCGTCTCTGGGAGCTTGGATATTATTTGGACCAGCTTCAGCTGCCACTTGGGGAGGGATAGGTGTTGTTATTGGATATTCTTTAGGTGCAGCTTTTCCAATGTTAGCACTTATTTTTTTTGGGGTAAAAATAAGAAATATTTTTCCTAAGGGTAAAACGTTAATACAATTTATCAGAATCAAATATGGTAAAAATTTATTTAAATTAATTTTAATTTTGACAATTTTTTACATGTTTATTTTTTTAAGCGCGGAGGTAACTGCTATAGCAATTTTAGTTAAATATATATCGGGAACACCACTATGGATTACATCAATAATTGTTATAATTACAACGCTTACATATACTTTATATGGAGGACTAAGAGCATCAATCTTTACTGATAATATTCAATTTTTTATAATTATTTTTTTATTTTTAATTGGATTAAATTATCTTCTATTCTTTACAGATGACTTCTCTTTAGAAATAATAAAAAAAAATTCTCCGCATTTATTAAGTGCAAATTATATTCCAAATTTTACAGCAGGTCTTACATTTTTTATAGCAGTATCAGCAACTAATTTATTTCACCAAGGAAATTGGCAGAGAGTTTTTGCCGCCAAAAATAACAAAGTATTAAAAAAAAGCTTATTGATTTCCTTTTTTATTATCATACCAATTGTTTTTTTTATGGGATTTACAGGCATGATAGCAAAATCTCAAAATATAAATACAAATCCTGATTTGGCATTTTTTTCTGTTCTACTTAAAGATCAAACGAGAATTTTATCGCTAATGGTAATAAGTCTTGCTATATCCTTAACCATAAGTACAGCTGATACATTAATTAACGCGATTACAAGTCTTGTTATTGTGGATGGAAAAAATATTTTAAAATTAAGTAAAAAAAATAATTTTTTTAAATTTTCTAAATATATTATTATTTTTTTATCATTAATTTCGTTCATAATCGCTTCTAAAGGATTTAGCATTCTCTATCTCTTTTTGTTGGCCGATCTTTTATGCTGTGCTGCTGTAATTACAGTTTTTTATGGATTCTATCAAAAAAATATAAATGAAAATGATGCAATCTTTGCGATATTAATAGGTTTATTTTTAGGATTATTGTTTTTTCCAAGTCCTGATTTTTCTAAAAGCATTTTAGTGGGAATATTCTTCTCATACGATATATTTCCTAAAATAGTTTCAAGTTTTCTATTATTTTGGTCTTTTTTTATAGCCACACTAGGGCCAGCAATTGTTATAATGATATATGATTCCTTTAAAGGACGATAACCCTACAACAAATAAACCGATAGTAACTTACTTTTTAATAAGTTTATGTGTTTTAATTTTTTTAATACAAATTACTTCGCCTCTACACAAGACTGGTCAGCTTTTTTATTCTTATGGATTAATTCCATCTGTATTAATGGGACATAAACAATTACCTTTGGATCTTTACGCTGTACCTGCGTATATAACAATTTTTACTTCTATGTTCATGCATGGTGGTTTTATGCATTTAATAGGAAATATGCTTTATATGTGGATATTTGCCGACAATATTGAAGACAATTTAGGGCCAACCAAATTTGTAATATTTTATTTGCTAGCAGGCACGGGCGCGGCTATGACTCAAGTTTTAATTGATACTCAATCACAAGTGCCAATGGTAGGAGCAAGTGGTGCAATAGGAGGTGTTTTAGGTGCCTATTTAATAAACCATCCAAATGCAAGAGTTTTGGTGCTAATTCCATTTGGTTTTTTTAGTCAATTAATAAAAATAAGAGCTTTGTATGTCTTGGGTTTTTGGTTTATTTTACAGTTTATTTCTAATGGCGGGGGAGTAGCATATGCTGCCCATATAGGTGGATTTGTTTCTGGGATGATTTTAATATTATTTTTTAATAAAAAAGATAAAAAAAAAAGAAAAATTTATAAAGGACCTTGGGGTTAATGAATTATATAATACCTTTTCTTATACTTATAACCGTAGTTGTATTTATTCATGAATATGGACATTACTATTTTGCTAAAAGATATGGAGTTGGTATTTCTGATTTTGCTATAGGGTTTGGAAAAGAAATTTTTGGATGGACCGATAAGTCTGGAACCAGATGGAAAATAGGGTGGATTCCTTTAGGAGGGTATGTAAAATTTTTTGGTGACCGCAATGTTTTTAGTCAGGCTGAACAAGAAGAGTTGATTAATGAATACAGCGAAGAAGATAAAAAAAGATTGTTTATATTAAAACCATTATATCAAAGAGCAATTATTGTGGCTGCAGGCCCATTAGCTAATTTTTTACTTGCTATATTAATTTTTACTGCAATAAATCTTTTTGCAGGAAAAGATATGACTCCTGCTGTAATAGATGAGGTGCAAAAAGATAGCCCCGCTTATCATGCTGATTTAAAAAAAAATGATAAAATTTTATTTATAGATGGTAAAAAAGTTGAAAGTATTTTAGAAGTTTCTACTTTTATAAATGCTTCTACGTCTGAACAAATTAAATTTAAGATTTTAAGAAATAGCAAAGAAATTTCAGTTTTTATTAAACCTAATTTAGTTAATGGAAAAGATGCTTTTGGTAATTCTGTTAAAAAAAGAATAATCGGAATAAAATTATCTGCTTTGGAAAGTGATTTTAAGAGGGAATCTCTTGGACCCGCTAAAGCTTTATACTATTCATTAAAGAAGGTTTGGTTTGTTACTAGCACGACCCTAAATTTTGTTGGTAAAATTATTACTGGCTCAGGTGATTCCTCACAGTTTGGTGGACCAGTTAAAATTGCAAAAATTACTGGTCAAGTTGCTGAGCATGGTATTATTCCTTTTCTAAGCATTATGGCTTATATTTCTATAAGTTTAGGATTAATAAATTTGTTTCCAATTCCTATGCTTGATGGTGGTCATTTAATGTTTTATTTTATAGAAAAAATTCTAGGAAGGCCGTTAAGTCAAAAAACTCAAGAAAATTTTTTTCGAATCGGTCTATTTTTCCTTTTTTTTCTAACGATTTTTGTTACATTTAACGATTTAAGGGATTTAGGCTTGTTTTAATTCATGTTTTTGACTTTGAAAAAAAGCCTTTAAAATCAACACTTTTTATCAATTTGCTATATATTGTGTTGATATCTTTAAAATACACTAAAAAAAACATTGATTTTCCTTGTATTTATGAGAAGAGTAAAAAAAAGCACAAAAAAGGGGCTAAAATGAACAAAAAACAATTGGTTGCAAAGATATCATCTTCAATGAATCTCAGCAAAGCGGATGCTGAACGTCAATTTGATGGTATTACTGAGATTATTTTAAGCTGCTTAAAAGGTGATGAGCAGGTTAAAATCGCTGGTTTTGGCACTTATAAAGTGGCAAAAAGAAAAGCAAGAGTAGGTCGAAATCCGAGAACTGGAGAACAGATCCAAATTGCCGCTTCTCAAAAAGTTAAGTTTTTACCAGCAAAAGCACTTAAAGAAATGTTTAATAAGTAGATTTAAAAACAACAGCCTTTATTTATATTTAATAGAGGCTGTTTTTTAAAAATTAAAAATCTTCATTTTCATCCCAAACTTTTTTCCAATCAATGTTCGGAGATAATCCAAAAACAGAATTAATATTTGCACAATGAACGGATAGTGATGGAATTGGAGAAAAACAAGGTACTTTTTGATAAATATCATGCAAAGGTTTTTCCCAAGGATCTTCCCACTTGGTAGCCATTTGCATAAAGTTGTCAAAGTATTCTAAAACAACTTCTTTACTTGTAAAAAAAGTAACTAAACTTTCATCTATTAATCTCCAATGTTTTTTATGACCAAGAAATATTTTAGTTAAATGATTTTTAGTATACAAAAAAGGATAGTCAGACGGAATTAAGACAATTTCTTTTTTAAAAATTGTAGAAAGTTTTTCATAAGAAAAAAGCATTTCCGTAATAGAATCTTTAGTATGTATATAATCATCTTCACAAAAATAAATTAAATCATTGGTATCATTTTTAACCAGAAGTAAAGAGGTATACAAATTTGCCATATTAGCAAATTTTGCCTGAGTATAGTTTCCCAAAATTTTATCTTTAAAATCTTCCAAATTAATAGAGATTAATTCACTTTTAATAGGGTATTTCTTTAAAATAGATAGTATTTTATTTAAATCATTTTTATGGGAGTTTGTATCCGTGACAACTATTTCAAAATTAATATTATTAAAGTGTTTATTAGCTTCATTTATAGCATTTAAAAGAGAGTTGAGAGATCTAAAGGTATATTCATTTTTATCCTTATCAAATATCCTTTTTTTATTTTGATCCATAATCAATTCACTTGTGCAAGATCGAAAAATTATTTTAAGTGATTTAACTCTTCTGGTTATTTGCAACTTACCAAGAGGAATTGTTACTGAATTTTTTCCAGGAATACTAAGAGTTTCATTTATTTTTTTATTTAAAGTAGGAACTTCGTATGTGCTTTGATCAATAATCTCATATCCAAAAATTCTACAAATTTTTATAAAAATTTTATTATAAAATTTTTTGTTACTTATTTTTTTTTGATTTTTCATGAATTAAAATTAAAGGTGGAGTCCTAATTTTTTTGAGTAAAAAATTCTTATAAACCAATAAAAAACTAACCCTACTGGTCCGGCAAAATATACTAATAACAATGGGATAAAAGTCACTTTTTTTGGTGTACCATGCTTCTCAGCATCAAATGTTATCCAGGAACCCAAAAATAAATTTAAAGCAACAAAATGTATCCAAATAATAAATAGCAAATTTTCACTTGAGAAAAATGCATATAAATCGTCTAAGCTATTGTATAAATTGAAAAATTCTAAAAAATTTTCATTTAATAATAGCGCTTGATAGAAAAAGTTAATAAAGACAGCCGACAGTATTAAAGGTAAAATAATTGAATTGATTAATATTTTTGTAATTTTATAACTTGGAATGAGAATCATCATTAACCAAAAAGGTAATACTCCATAATTGGTCCACAGATATACATTTTCTAATGTTAAATATTCTTGAAATTGTATCAACATATATATTTAATTTTGTAATATAATATATAAAAAATATGAATTCTATTAAAAACAAGAAAGATCTAGAGTCAACAATTGATACTATTAGAAACTTTGCTTATTCATATTTAGAAAAATATAGTCCATCAAAACAACAATTAAAAACCCACTTATTTAAGAAAATGGTTAAAATTAACCAAAAAATTTCCAGTAAAAAAGAAATTTTTGACTTAATAGACACAGTTATTGCCTCTTTGGAGAGTCAAAAACTTTTAAGTGATAAATACTATTCTGACGCTAAATCTAAATCTTTTTTAAGAAGAGGTTATTCTATAAATAAAATTAGATATAATTTAATCAAAAAAGGCATAGAAGATAAGTATATAAAAGCTAGTATATCAAAAATTAAAGAAAATGAAGCAGATCCAGATTTTTTTTCGGCCATAAAGCTTTGTAAACGAAGGAGAATAGGACCTTCAAGGGAAGAGAGTAATAGAATTTTATTTTATAAAAAAGATCTTTCAATATTAGCAAGATCTGGTTTTAGTTATGAAATATCAAAAAAAATCTTAGATATGCCAAAAGAAGAATTTAAAAAATTTTGTAAAATGATTTAATCTTAACTATTTGATAACTTTTTTTTTATCTTTTGATAAGATATAATTTAATCTACTTTTTAATAGATTTCTTACATAAATAAATAAAATAATTCCCGCAATTGAAACTGACAATATAATTATCAATATAGTCTTTATCATTTTAAAAAATAATTTTATGTATTTTTTAGTGTTTTTCTATGGAGCTGTTATAATCCCTAAATTTGCACTTTTAGGAAAATAAGTTTGTTGTAATGTGTCTTTAGTTATTTGATCTAAAGCATGCTCCGTAATGGTTCTACCGGTGCTTTTTTTAACCATATAATTTGCTCCAGTAGTGATTCCAGATTGAACTAATGATGCTGTGCTAAATCCTGATGCTGCCGGACCTATTAAGGCCATTGGCGCCATAAAACACCCTGAAAGCATTACACCTAGTGCAAGCAATAAATACAATTTCTTCATCAACGAATCCCCTTTTGTCAATCTTGATTACTCTATATTTTTTATTTAATAAAAAAAAGAACCAAATTAGGATAATGACCCATTATTATCTCAACTTAAAGTTGTATTTATTTTTCTAAATTTATTGCTCTTTTTGCCATTATCGAGAGATTTTTGTATTTTTCTTTTCCATATAAAAAATTTTTTCCATCATGAGTAGTCACAGATCCGCCAGCATGAATTAAAATTGCATGGCCTGCAGCAATGTCCCACTCAAAAGCTCTTGCTTTTGCTGCGTAAATATCTGCTTCACCAGCTGCTAATGTACAAAATTTAAATGAACTAGACATTTTTAGAGTTTCTGTAATCTTATGTTGTCTATAGATGTCCAAAATTTCTTGAGGAGTGTCTCCTGAGTTTTCTAACCCTATTATTTTATTTGTTTTTGTTTTAGCGCAGTCCAATTTTTTTGTTTTTCCTTGATTTATTTCATAAGCATTTTTTTTAGCATAAGAAAAAAACAATCTATCTTTAGCGGGCGCATATATAACCCCCAAAGCAGGCTTCAAATTAATTATTAAAGCAGCGTTTATGGTATATTCATCTCTTTTATTAATATAGTCCTTTGTGCCATCTATTGGATCTATCAACCAAAAATTATTAGAATCATTCTTAACATCTAGATTGACAGTTTCTTCAGAAATAATAGGAATATCAGGAGTTAGGTGTTTTATTTTTTCTCTTAAAATTTCATCCACTAATAAATCGCCATCAGTTACAGGAGATTTGTCAGGCTTTATTGTAATTTTTACACCTTTTTCACTTATTTCTCTAGCAACCTTACCCGCTTTTAGAAATGTATCTATTAAATTTTCGGCAATATTTTTTAAATTTGGATTATTCAATTTTTCTAACTTTCTCTAAAATAATTTCACTAGCATTTATAACCTTCTTTCCAGAATTTTCAAAATTTACAGTTATTTTATTGTTTATTATGGATTGAATTTGTCCCAAACCCCAACCTTTATTGTTGGGATTTATAACAAAATCTCCAGGTTCAAAATCTAAAAACATTTATAGAAAAATATCACTTTATATAATAAAACAAATACAATATTTAATGTTTATGTCAGTAAAAAATGTGAATTCATTGGGTTTTTCAAAGAAGCCAAAAGACACAAAAGTCATAGTTGCAATGTCAGGTGGTGTAGATTCTTCTACAGTTGCCGGTTTAATGAAAAGCCAAGGATACAATGTGACAGGAATAACTCTTAAACTTTATGATGATAATAAAGAATTGAAAGAAAGCAGGCAGTGTTGTGCCGGACAAGATATTTTGGATGCAAAAAGAGTTTCTCAAAAGTTAAATATTAATCATAAGATTTTATATTATCAAAAGAATTTTAAGGAGGAAGTTATAGAATCTTTTATTGATAGTTATGTAAATGGGGAAACACCTATACCCTGTGTTCAATGCAATCAAACAGTAAAATTTAGAGATTTATATTCTTACGCAAGAGAACTAAAGGCAGATACTCTAGTAACAGGTCATTATGTAAATAGAATTAGTAAAAATGAAAATGCTGAAATGTATAGAGCTAAAGATTTAATAAGAGATCAAAGTTATTTTCTTTTTTCAACTACTCAAAAACAACTTAATTTTCTAAGATTCCCTCTTGGGAATATGCTTAAAAAAGAGACTCGTGATATTGCTTTAAAACTAAAGTTAAATGTTGCAGACAAACCAGATAGCCAAGATATTTGTTTTGTACCAAATGGAAATTATGCTTCAGTAATAAATAAATATAGACCCACATCTTTTAAAAAAGGAGATATCTACGATACAGAAGGCAAATTAATCGGAAAACATGATGGAATAATTAATTATACTATAGGACAAAGGAAGAGAATAGGTATTGCACACACAGAACCATTGTACGTAGTGAATATTGATGCGAAGCAAAATAAAATTGTTGTTGGAAAAAGAGAGGCATTAGCGATTAAAAAAATTTATTTAAAAAATTTAAATTTATTGGGAGAAATTGAAAATTGTAAAAGCGATATATATATAAAAGTTAGATCTACTGGAAGATTAATAAAAGCAAAAATAAAGCTAAATAAAAATTTAGCAGAAGTGAATTTGGAAGAAGATGAAATGGGTATATCACC
>Ga0066836_10000443_pt1 | contig 19850 bp, 11 predicted proteins | sample ETNtaG_18_FD_71568 | JGI IMG/M metagenome (GOLD analysis project Ga0066836, IMG submission 71568) | Marine microbial and viral communities from oxygen minimum zone, Eastern Pacific Ocean - ETNP201302SV91 | ecosystem: Environmental > Aquatic > Marine > Oceanic | place: Pacific Ocean: Eastern... | reverse complement strand
TGATCCTGTTTACTCAGATCCCGATTCAGAGATTTTGCCTGATCCCTGACCACGTCGAGAATGCTGTTTTGCCGTTTAAACCGATCGGCCTGGGAAACTTTTTTCTGGGGCGTATCCTCAAAAAACATGGTCCGGTAAGCCGCGCGCATATCAATTGAAGGCACCTGCACTCCGGTCCGGGTAAAACTCAATAGGTTGCGCTCCCGAACCCCCAGAGTCATTGAAGAAAACCGTGTCGCTGCACCGTGATATTCAGCCAACTTCTGATCCACACTGATATTTCCCTCAGCGTAATTGTGAGCAAGAATCGGGCGGACGCCGCTGAGCAACACAGGAACTCCCTGGTGCCCTCCAGTAAATCCATGATCAAGATTTTGGAAAAGGGTGATGTCCTTGCGATGTTTTTCCAGTGCCTTGAGAGTCTCAGGCATATCATACTTGGCCCCCATTTGGTTGGGATCAGTAAAAAAGGCCTTCTGATAAACCCCGTAGTTGTTGGACAGACAAACGAAACGCTTTACCGGCCGCTTGGCCTTTTGTGCTGCCTGAACCCCTGGCAGTGACTCCAGCATCGGCAGCGCAATCGCCACTCCCGCACCTTTCAAAAACTGTCGACGACTGGCATGGAATTTTTCCATGCCCAAAGTGTCATGGAATTGGCCGTTAGAATCAATTGTAAAGACGCCTACTTTTTACCTTGTGAAAATGCCTCACGTTTGTCGCCCCATTTTACGTTTCGATCAAAGATCGTCCCGTATTGGCCGTAGCCATGATAGGGCACCGAATTCTTCTTCCAGTGATTCACAGCCTGATCATAGGTTTGACGCATTCTTGCAAGTGCCTCCTCAGAATCACTGTCTTCAATCACATTATATAATTCCAGACGATCCTTGGACAAATGGTACAACTCATCCGTCGCTTCCAGTTCGCCTTCGGCATACGGCCAGTAGACATATTTCCAATCCTTAGTCACCACCGAGAAACTATGAACAGCCTTGGGACCCCATACATTGGTAAGCGGCAATGCCTGATGGGTTTGAGCCTTCGGATCATTGTAGAGTTTCAACAGGCTCCGCCCGTCCATGTTCTGGGGCACCGGCAAACCGGCCAGCTCCAGAATCGTCGGGGCAAAATCCACATTGCCGGTTAGTGAAGCGCACCTCAATCGTTTGCCACTGTTATTGTGACGAGGATCAAACAGCAACAACGGAACCCGGGAAGCTTCCTCATAGGGCAGCACCTTTGAACCGTAACCATGCGAACCACAAAGAAAACCATTGTCCGAGGTATAAATAATCACGGTGTTATCCGCCACCCCATGCTTATTGAGCGCATCACGAACCATCCCCACGGCCACATCAATGGCGTAAATCTGCTGATGGTATTTGGCCATCACCCCATCATAATCCTTATCATAATTCCAACCGCTGAAACGTTCGTACTGTCGGCCCATGGTGCTTTGTTTTGAAAAATGCCCGCCATGCTCACGACCGTAGTTGGCCGGCTTGGGGAATTTTTTGCCGGCATAAATGTGATCAAACTTGGGATCAGGCTGCACGGGCCGATGCGGTGCCTTGAAGCTGATAGATAAACAGAACGGGGCATCTTCTTTTGCCATCTCAGCAATAAAATCCTGGCTGAAGGCTCCGTAGGACAAGGTCGCGTGAGGCCACTTCTTTGCATACGCCTTCATCGAAGCATTTTGTGCTGTCTTGAAACTCGTCTGCCCCGGCCCCCCTCCCCAACGGTCAAAATCCTCCTCGGGCAACCTCTTTCCTTTACTCCCGGGATTTTTACTGACCTCAAACCCAAACTTGCCGGCGAAGGCGGTACGATACCCCGCCTTACGCAACAGCACCGGATAACTCCGTTTCCAATGAACCTCCGCCATCGTGCCATGCTCAAAATTGCAACCTGTCTTATACTCGAACATCCCCGTCATCACGTTCGCCCGGCTGGCCATGCAAATAGCTGTAGTATCGTAATGGCAATCGAAGATCATCCCGTCCGCCCCCAGCCGATCGAGGTTGGGCGTCTGCACACCGGGCGCGCCATAACAGCCCATGGTGCGCACCGCCTGGTCATCCGATAAAAGAAAGACAATGTTGGGCCGCTTATCTTTTGCCTGCAGCACCGCACCAAACAGGAGTAAAGCCGTATAAAGAAAGAGTCGCATGCCCCTTTGTGGAACCGAAAGCAGGCTCACGTCAATCCTTCAGCTGCCATTCAAGGCGTTTAAAGACAGGCTTAGGCCCCTGCCATGGATCGGCGGCCACTTCGATCGGCTTTGCCCCACGAATCGTAGCTTGGGCCACGAGGCCGAGTTGATCCAGCTCTTCCCAGTTTTTTAACGGCACTCCGTCAGTCACGTTTTTGAAATCGCCCAAGTCCAGCGTCACTGTTTCCCCCTTGCCACCTTTCAGTTTCACCTCGGCCACGTATGTGCGTTTTTTACCGCGATAATTACGCCACGTGTTTTCGTGCAGCACAATACCAAGCACATTGGGTTGCTCACTTTGAATCGTCAGTGCCAGCTTCGCGTCTTTCGGTCCGCGCCATTTGGGGTCGGTCACTTTGCGCGTCCAGTGCTGCCACAAGGGACGATGATTGCCATTAATGGTAAACCAATCATGAAAGCCACGTTTAAAGTCATTAATCACCCGTTCTGGGCCACCAGCGGCATTCACACCTGCAGCCTTCAACGTTGCTGGTTTGGCTTCGTGAAAGAGCGAGCTGATGCACACTTCATCCGACGTTGCGTTGCGCGGCAAAGCGGCGGGTTTTGGCAATTGATAGTACACGTTGGCGAAGGCAAACAGCGGCTGATTCAAATCCATCAGCGGCAACTTGGCTGACCATGTGTTATCGTTTTGCTTCGCTTGCGCATCACGCCAAAACCGCGAACGAGCGTCCGGATCAACCGAATAATATATATCGACCCGCTTTACCCGAAGACCTTTGGCAGGCACAACACGCAAGGTGGGAACGGATTCGAGCTCCAGCTCACTTACCGGAGTTGCCGGCAGCTTCAACCCACCTTTAAGATGCTGATCCAACCACAGAATACGTGCCACCTGTTGTTCCTTGTTAAATCGATGATTGAAATGAGGTGCAAACACAAATCTTTGCGCCACCTTTTTATTCACCCGTGCACCTGTTGCGTAAGTCGCATCCATCTGACCATGGAAATCGTTGCTGGCACCCAGATGCAAAAGTGGCGCCGTAATCCGTGGCGCATAAAACTGATAACCCATGGTACGGCGAAACAGTTCCAAATCCCCTTTTACATTTCTAATTTGCGGCGGCAAACCGTAACGCGAATAGGTGCGGTAACCTGAGCCACCTACTGATGGCGAAGCCACCTTCACGCGCGGGTCTGAACCCGCCACATACATGGTAAGGTTCCCTCCCATCGAATGCCCGCGAATCCCCAGACGGTTCCCATCCACCTCCGGTTGCTGCTGTAGAAAAGTCAACCCGCGCCGGCAACCAATCGTCAGCAGAAACCAGTTGCAATTGCGCGGTGACTCCTGCGCGTCCAAAAACTTCTCACCCGGTTCCATATTAAAATACCCGTGCACATTATTCTGGGTGGGATCCACTGCACCCCAGTCCGTATTCGCCTCACCGGATTTGGCTCCTTCCATGGGTTTGCCTCCCCAATTTACTGACAAGGCCCCATATCCTTGGGAAGCGTGAAACTTCACCAGCGTCAAATTTGCCCGCTGACCGCCTCCGTGCATGTGCAATACGCCTGGAATATTCTTTGCGTTTTTGGGAAAGGCATAGAAGGCGGCCATCCATGCCGGCTCGCCCTTAAAAGAACCGATGTAATAGCGCAGATACCGCACCACCACCCCATCCTTCTCCCATTCGCGCACCACTTCTGTCCGCAACGGCTCCTTCTGAGGATCGTACCCCGCCCAAAGCTCGGTTACATTTTGCGGCACCTTCTTGAGCGGCGGCAAGGAATCCGCCGCATGAACAGCGATACAAGTTGCGAGGAGAATCAAAGATAATTTCATCAAAGGCGCTTGGGATTAAAGGGAGTCGTTGGAATCTTGCCGCTGGCTTTCTTTTCCAACTCTTTACGTAACATCTGCATCACGGCTTTAACTTGCGCATCTGGCTGGAGAGCAAGGTTGTTGAATTCCAAGGGGTCCGTAGCGTGGTCATAAAGTTCCACACCGGATTTGCCTTCAGCCCAGTCGGTATAACGCCAACGAGCGGTCCGGATACTGCGGCCCATCACCGGCTTGGGCAGGCGCTTATCCGCCGGACGCAGCACCTGCGTGATGGCGGTGCCATTCCATTTGGCTAATGGGTTATCCAATAAAGGCTTGAGGCTGCGGCCTTCCAAGCCCTTGGGTGGCTTTAGCCCGGCCAAGTCGGTAAGCGTCGGATATATATCCACAAACTCAACAATGCGGGTACTGGCTGTGCCATTACCTTTAACACCCGGCGCACGAATAATCAAAGGCGTGCGGGCGGCCTGTTCAAAGAGTGTGCGCTTCTGCCAGATGCCATTGTGTTCCCCAAGGTGATAACCGTGATCACTCCACAAGACCACGATCGTGTTATCCGCCAGCTTGAGCTGATCCAAGGCCTCCATCAACCGACCCACCTGCGCATCAACAAATGAGATTGTCGCGTAGTACGCCTGCAACGCCTTACGGCAGGTCAGTTCGTCCAAGCTGTAATGCGGCACGGGATTGTTGTGCGCGAAGGCGGCAGTGGGAATGTCATCTCGATCCCCCTTGGGAGCGTAGGGCAGGCGCATATCCTTCAAGGGATACATCGCAAAATATTTCTTGGGCGCCACGTAAGGCGTGTGCGGCCGAAAGAAACCCACGCCAAGAAAAAATGGTTTATCACGCTTGGTTTCCATAAGCCGGATAGCTTGGGTGGTAATCATACCATCAGTCTGCTCCTCGTCCTCCCCCTCAGCCGCCAGCCAGCTGAGAGCGCCACTGATCTTGCGATGCGGCTCAGCATTGAAGATCAATGCCTCATCGGTTTTATCGCGCCCTTTCGGGTTTACCGTTTTCTGCCAGGAAGGCGGATCATCAAAGCCATCAGTCCCAATACTGGCCGGCACGTTGTAATGATAAATCTTGCCCACACGCCCGGCCCACCAGCCATGGCGCATGAAGGTTTGGGAGAGCGTCACTGCCTTGGGCACCTCATCACGAAAATGACGATCAAGATCATAAACCTTGATTGTGTCAGGCCGCAGGCCTGTCATTACGCTGGCACGGGTGGGATTACAAAGCGGCAGTTGATTATAAGCCCGATCAAAGCGCACCCCGGTGGCTGCCAACTGGTCAATATACGGTGTCTTGGCAATCAGGTTACCATAACAACGCAATGCCGGTGCCAGGTCATCAATAGCGATAAAGAGGACATTCGGTTTTTTAGCAGCCCAACCTATCGAGGCGGAAAACAGACAGGCGAAAAGAAGGATCACTTTCATGGCGATGCCGCATCATTCCGTGCAATCCACCTCACCGCAAGAAAAAGGGAATTCGCTATAATTTCACCTCGACTGCAGCTGCAGCGGTCTTGGCTTTTTCTCTCGCAGCATCGAGGGTTTCACCACGGGCAACAGCCACACCCATACGGCGTTTACCCTTTACCTGCGGTTTACCGAAAAGTCGCAATTGGGTGTCAGGTTGGGCCAATGCCTCCTTGAGATTACCAAAGCTAACCTGCTCACTCTCTCCTTCCACGAGAATCACCGCACTGGCACTGGGGCCATGCTGAACAATGTTGGGAATGGGCAGGCCGAGGATGGCGCGGGCGTGCAGGGCAAATTGGGATAAATCCTGGGCGATCATGGTGACCATTCCCGTGTCGTGTGGACGGGGTGAGACTTCAGAGAAGTAGACTTCATCCCCCTTAATAAAAAGTTCCACTCCAAAAATACCGCGGCCACCGAGGGCATCGGTAATTTTCTTTGCCACCTCACGGGCGTTGGCCAGGGCGGCATCACTCATGGGTTGAGGCTGCCAGGACTCACGGTAATCACCGTCAATCTGGATATGACCAATAGGATCACAGAAACTGGTTCCATCCACATGCCGCACGGTGAGCTGGGTGATCTCATAATCAAAATCCACAAACCCTTCGACAATCACCTTGCCGGCTCCAGCCCGGCCGCCGGCCTGGGCGTATTCCCACGAGGCATCAATATCGGATCCACTCTTGACCGTGCTCTGGCCTTTCCCGGAACTGGACATGATCGGCTTCACCACACACGGCATACCAATCCTTTCAATGGCCGCGAGGTACTCCTCCCTGGTGGCTGCAAATTCGTAAGGGGAGGTGCGCAGATCCAGTTCCTCAGCCGCCAACCGGCGAATCCCTTCGCGGTTCATGGTCAGCTGCGTGGCGCGTGCAGTGGGAATGATCTCCACCTTACCCTCGGCCTCGATCTCGGCCAGTACATCCGTCGCGATGGCTTCCACCTCAGGCACAACGAGATCCGGCTGTTCCTTTTCAATAACTTCACGCAACGCATCGCCATCAAGCATGGAGATGACATGGGCGCGGTCGGCCACCTGCATGGCCGGGGCATCGGTATAGGCATCCACGGCGATGACTTCCACGCCGTAACGCTGCAGTTCAATAACAACTTCCTTGCCCAGCTCGCCTGAGCCACACAAAAGCACACGCCGTGCGCCTTCCTTAAAGGGGGTTCCGATGGTACTATTCATTGAATGGTGAAGCGGCATTAAGGTCGAAGTGCCCCAGACTGGCTACTTTGAGTTTTTCACAAACTTAAAGTAGTCAATATCCCCGATACTCCCAGAAGTCCCCTGGCTGTCCATCACCGCACGAATGACATGACGACCTTTGGTGAGCTTAACGTTTTCGTGTTTCAAGAGCTTGAGAATCTGCCAACCACCGGTGTCAGGGATACCAATAGGTCCGGTGATGTCTTTACCAGCGATCTCCAGATGAAAAATCCCTCCCTGTTTATTGGAGGCCACGGGAATTTCAATTGAGTAAATACCACTTTCCTTCACCTCCACGGTGTAGTTGAGCCACTCGCCCTTACGCGTCCAGCCGATGCCGTGCCCATTGGAGGCATCAGGACGTTTCTCGATATCCACCTGTGTGGGACCACGATAATTGGCTCCGCTATTTTTCACGTCGTTATCGTGATAAGCCTTACCCGGCTCGCCTTCGTCATAATGCTCTGCCTCAATCTTGCCGGGAATCTGCTGTGCCTTGCCCTTGAAAGGCTTGGAATCGGCCCGGACGAATCCGATGGCCAGGAGGAGTGCTGTGAACAGGATGAATCTCATGATTGAACTTATTTTTTGGTTTGCTGGATCAAATCCAGGGCAAACTGCACGACCGTGTCCCTGCCCTGAATAAAATCTTTCTGGGTTTGAACCACCCGATGCTTGGGCGCTATCCCGCTACCCTTCGGAAAAGAATCTTCGGGAATTTCGTTGCGATAAAGAATCATGGGCACCTCCACCTGACACAGGGTATTGGGCAGAGTATAGAGAACCATATTGCCGGCTGTATAATACTCATGACCGCCACCGGTTTCCTGCCCAATAAAAGTAACGTTGTCATTATTAAGAGCCATACTGCAGACCACCGCACCTCCTGAGTGAGTCCAACCGCTGATCAGGATATAGATATTGCCCTTGAAACCCTGTTTCTTGGGCTGGTTTACCTTGTTTTTCTCCTCAATCAAATGAAAGAGTCCATCGGACGCTTCCTTGAATTCCTTAACCAGAGATTTTTCTATGGATTTCTCCACACCCCTGAAGAACTCCTTTTTATCCTGATATTTTTCCAAAGGAATATCGACCACCTTGGTGATGGCTGATTGATTCTCGCGGAAAGGTGCCTGGGCCAAGTAAGAAAAGAGTGCGGCATCATGACCAATATATCCCCCTTCGTTAAACCGCACATCAACAATCAGGTCCTTGGCGGCGGATCGCGCATTGATTTGATTAAATGTTTCCCTCAGGAATCCTCGATACCTTTGCCGACCCTTTTTCTTTAAGCCAAAGTCAAAGGAGTTGATCGTAAGTAAACCAACCTCCTTTTCGATCCACCTGAACTGAAAGTTCTTGAACTCGCTCTTTGCTGAATGCCGATCAATCAGTTGCTTCTCAAGTTTCGCCCCCAGCAGGGCTTTCAGTTTTACCGACAGAGGTTCTTTTTCCCCAAGAGGGAGATACTTTACTTCAAACTCTTCTGACTCCCCATAAACCAAGTGGTGGTGCAACGCAAATTCATCAGCCAACATCCGATACTTCATAGTCTGGTTGAATCCATCGGAACGAATGTAAGGCAGAAATTGGGTGATTATCTCGGCCACCGGGCGCCCGTTGATGGCCAACAGCTCCGCTCCTAAAGGAATTTTAGAGGCCTTCAAATCCACATAGGCCTTCTGGTTCAAAAAGAAAACCGGCAAGGGAAAGAGCTTTGCCTCACGATTCAGTTGATTGAGTAACTTTGGGGGAAAATCAAAATAAGTATGACCACATTTGGCCATCTCAACCACCGGCGCCACCCGCAGATAAAACTCTTTACGGGTTAAGGGCTTATCAAATGCCATCGCATCAAAAAGTTTATCAAACTTTTCTTTGGAGGTATAAAGATAGAGCCCGGGATGCGCTTTTTCCATTGCCTCACGCACAACCCGAAAGTCCTCACGCAATTTCTCAGGAGCAAAAACCTCATCCAACCGGGGAACCGGCCGCTTACGCTTGGCCGCCTCACCGGAAAAATAGAACCCAGTGAGGAACAGGACCGTAAGAGTTATGAACGGGAAACGCATTCAATCAGGACTTACTTCCCAGAGCTATGGACGACTGCGACCCGCATCAATGATCGCCTGCAGCTCTTTTTTCATCCGCTCAAAAACCTTTGGATTCTGGGCCGCCACATTTTTCTTTTCCTGAACATCCTTACCCAGATCAAACAAGGCAAACTGGGGAGCGAGTTGGTTGGCAAGTTTATTGGTGACAATAACATTGCGTTTGCGCTTTCCATCATGACGTTGAAGCTTCCAATTGCCTGAGCGATAACCGTAGTTCCCTCCGCGACCATTATCCTGCTGCACGAGGTGATCGCGACCCTTGGACCCTTTTTCTCCCAATAAGGCACCCAACACATTGAAGCTATCAGGCACCGCAGCCTTGGGCAACTTCACCCCGACAAGCGCAGCAAAGCTGGCGGCCAGATCAATAGTGCAGACCATTTGCTCCGATACACCCTTCTTAATCCTGCCAGGCCAATAGGTAATAAAGGGGGTACGGGTACCTCCTTCCAGGACACTATATTTACCGCCACTGAAGGGGCCATTGGGCGAATGATCCCCCATTTTCTCCAGAGCCTCGTCTTTGTAGCCATCATCACCCACTGGGCCATTGTCTGAGCAGAAAACAATCAGGGTATTCTCAGAAATCTTCAAGCGATCCAGCGTCTTAACGAGCTCGCCCACACACCAGTCCAGCTGCACAATCACATCACCCCGATAACTGAGGGCAGACTTGCCCCGGAAACGTTCATGCGGAATACGCGGCACGTGCAGGTCGTGCGAGGAAAAGAAAAGGAAGAAAGGATTATCCTTATTAGCCTCAATCCATTTATTGGATTGTTTCACCCACTCATCAGCCAAATCCTCATCACGGAATCGTGCCTCATGACCACCGGTATAAAAACCGATGCGGCTAATCCCGTTGTGAATGGTGGAATTGTGGCCGTGACTCCAGTCCATCTTTAATGTGTCCCGATGAGTCATACCAGTGGGATGATCCGGACTCGGTTTCTTTCTACCAACCCACAACGGATCTTTGGGATCGAGATTCTTCACCCGATGATTCTCTACATAAACCTGAGGCACACGATCATTAGTGGTGGGCAGAAGGAAATTATAATCAAACCCAATTTCGCGCGGGCCGGGTTTAAGCTCACCATTCCAATCAGGCCCTGCGGGCCCACCCAAACCCAAATGCCACTTACCGATAACAGCAGTTTTATAACCAGCCTTCTTCAAAAGGCTCGGCAGGGTCTCTGGCCCAGGCTGGATCACCGCCGGGCTATTGGGTGGAGCAATACCGGTTCCTTTTTGGCGAAAGGCATATTTACCAGTGAGGAAAGAGAACCGGGTAGGAGTACAGGTGGAAGCGGAACAGTAGCCGCTGGTAAAACGCAATCCATTGGCCGCAAGTTTATCAATGTGCGGCGTCTTCAGATTCTTAGGCTTGGCACCGTAGCAACCGATATCCCCATAGCCGAGATCATCAGCCATGATGACAATGATGTTGGGCTTGGATGCTGCCTTGGCTTGAGTGCCGAAAAACAAACCTGTGATCAAAACAACCACAGCACGAATAAAAAGAGATTGGTGTTTCATGGAACAGGCGAAGGATGCCGAAGGTATCTTACTCATTCAAGAGGCGAGTTCATGAAAAAACCCGCCGGACTCAATTTACGACGAGTAAGGGAATCAAGGTTTAATTCTCCAGAAGAAACCTTCATTCTCATTTATTTCTCACGATAGACCTCCTTACACATCTCAATGATCCATATCTCAGCACCCTCTCTGCCTTGGGGCAATCATGCTGAAAAAAGCTGTATTTCCCCTGAAAACAGGAGGAGATCCATGTTCGATGAGTTCGATTCCAAATGGATCGTCGTTATTACAACAGGAAAGTGACACGTTTTTGGTTTGCAACCATTTTGATTTCAAAAAAACGTGATGCAACTTGATAAGGTCTGACAAGGGGTGTAGCGCCCAAAAATCGAAACCACTACTATAATCCAAACACCGTTCATTGATTACAGGTTAATATACACCTTAGACAGTCCGCTTTAATGATGAATTGTACATCTGGTTTTCAGGCCGAACCATTTTCGTGGCATGGCTTGTTTAAGTTTTTCAAACTGGACCGGCAATAAGTCAGGGTTATCACAAAGATCAAGTTTCAAAAGGCCTGTCAATACGACTAATGGACTCAAATCTACAATTTTGTTTCCTGAAATATCAAGATCCACCAAGCTGCTTATCTTACTTATAATAGTAAGATCCGTAACCCGGTTGCGACTAAGGGCAAGAATTTTCAACTGGTTTAAATTTTCCAATCCAGCCACTTTTTCGATTTGATTGTCCTTAAGATAAAGATCTTGAAGGCCTTGCAGGCCCTTTAGTGGAGATATATCGGAGATTCGGTTTCCTGAAAGTCCTAGAACCTCCACCTGCTGCAGTGAAGCTAAAGGACTTAGATCACTGACATTGTTGCCCGTAAGCCCGATGCGGCGCAAACTCCTTACCCACTTCAGCGGGGAAAGGTCTTCAACCTGATTATTGTCCAATAAAATCCGTTCCAGCTTGATCAGTCCTTCCAAAGGAGTCAGATCACTAATCAGATTTTCATAAAGCCCGAGCCCTTCCAGATTAGTCAACCCTGCCAAAGGAGTCAGATCTTTAATCTGGTTGCCGCCTAAGCGCAGGTATTTCAAATTTCTCAGACCAGTGAGGGGCGTCAGATCAGCAAGTCCCGTATTTTCCAAATTCAGGGAATTCACCTGCTGTAACTCAGCTTCCGTTAACTCAGTTCCAGGAACATCCGTATCGTTCAAAATTGCCGCTTCAGTTGCTGCTTGCCGGACCGCTTTATCAATTTTCTCCTGAAAATTTTTCATGGACTAGACACATAAAAACTAATTCACCATATCTGGTGCACCGATAAAACTGAAGAAAATAGAATCATCTTCTTCTGTAACAGGTTGATGAAATTCGAAAGGCACTACCGAAGTGTAGAATCTACAGCAACCCCACGAAGCAACCGCCCTCATTCCTCCCCCAAAAGCATAACCATTTTTTGATATATCTTGATACATTGTGAGTTGTGTTAGTCGGTCCTAATAGCCCCACCCCAATACTGTTTTTTAAGTGCTCAACTGCATATATCAAGCTGAGATGAGTTATGTTAGATTTGGGTTCGATTCCTAAGTTACAGGGCTTCATTGACTGCAGCTGGAAACAGGTCCTCCACATTTCCTGTTAACCGCAAATTGACTTGGGATAAACCATCGTGATCGGTTTCATCGCGGTTAATAATAATGTAGGGAGTGCCCGATTGCGCTGCCCTCAGCGGGATGGAGTTAGCTGGGCTGACTGATAAAGTGGATCCCAGCGCAATCACCAGATCGCAGGATTTGGCAGCTTTTTGGGCGCGCTTTAGATCATCTTCCCTTAAGTTTTGGCCAAAGCTGATGGTGGCAGGTTTTAGATAACCGCCACAGTCGCAGGTCGGGCATTTCTCTTCATTTTTAAATTTTTCGAAACTGGCCTGCGTCGGTGATTCAAAACCACAACTTTGGCACTCAACCAGTGTGCCATTGCCATGGACTTCAACCAGTAAATCCCTGCTTGTTCCTGCAGCAAGATGTAGCCCGTCCACGTTCTGGGAGACCACCATCTCTATTTTGCCGGCCGTTTCAAGGCGCACGATGGATTCGTGAATAATATTAGGCCGGGCGTCGCCGTGTTCCTCCCAAAGTTCGAGTTTATATTGCCAGTATTCAATCCGGGCCGATTCCTTGGCCATGAAGTCCTGATAAAGAACGGGTTGCCGGGTGGTCCAGATTCCGCCAACGCCGCGGAAGGCCGGGATACCGCTGGGAGTGGAGATACCTGCCCCGGTGAAGATGAGGATGCGGTTGGATTCAGCAATCCAGTCAGTAAGGGTTTCTGGCACGCGCAAAAGGTTAACAGATTTTGAATGATTTTGCAGTGGTTTAAGAGTAGAGGAGGGGTAGCATGCAGCGTGAACCGGGGTACTTTTGTGAATTTACCGTCCAATGACAGGCGGGTTCTACTGATGTTCCCGTGAGGCATTTTATTTTGAGCAAACTGAACATTATGAAGACATCGGCACGTACCTTCTCTTTTTTTCTAATAATCCTGCTGGGCTGGATGGCCCGGGGCGCGGATATCGGATTTATTGAAAAATTCGCGTTTGCCGAAGACCGCAAGGAGGCGCTCAAGCTCCTCATTCCCGGTACACCAGACTATTATTATTATCACTCACTGGACGCACAATTGCGAGGCGATGGTGCGACGGTAAAAAAGCACTTGGCCTTGTGGATCAAACGCCATGGGCGTACAGAGCAAGTAAAGGAGATTCAGGATCGGCAGGCACTTTTGGATTATGGGGCCAATCCAGAAGCAACATTGGCGCACCTCCGGCGTGAGTTGGGTCTTTCGTTCAGCCATAGTCGGGTTATTGAAGGCCAGAAGCCCAAGCACCCGGTGGCGCTGGATCCAGAACAGATCAGTTTTAAGGCTTATCAGGAACGCGCTTATCGGGCAGGAGACTTGTCGGGTGTGGAGGAACGCGGACTGGAGAAACTCGAACATGACAAACTGAACGCCACGCGATTGCGCCATCTACTCTCACGGTTGCAACGGCCCGATATAGCGAATCTGCCTCAGTTAATCGTGAAGGATTTGCGTAATAAGCATAGCCGTGGGTTTGGCTCACATAATATCCACCGGCAGGTGACCAAGGTGCAAATGGACGAGCTTTTACAGCTGGAGCCGAACCTCATCAATAACTCGAATTTCATCAACACCTACCTGACCAAACTTGCACCTTCAGCCGATACCGATACGCGCTTTAACCTCATTGAGCGAGGTAAACACCTTAACCGCATTCATCAGTTCACCAAGCGGTTGGCTGCGGCTCATAATTCCCTCAAAGCCAATGCAATCTATAACCTGCTGCGTTTCCAGCAGAGCCAGGGCCAGTACGCCCGCGAACTATTTATGGAATACCTGAAGCTGCCGCGACCGGTGTCCTATATCAATCCGAAGTACCGTGAGGCGCAACTCAAGAGCCCGGGGATTTCTGATGTAAATCTTAATGCCGATTATAGTCGGATCACGGGTCTGCCGCCCATTGGCCCCGATGAACGGTTGGTGCGCGGTTTCTTTCTGCACTTTTTCAGGCAGGACGCGGATTTCGACCAGTACCTGCCTCTGGTGAGGGATACCTACCTGAAGCAGACCTTCGCCGAGGCCAAGCTGGTCAATGGTGTAGGCGACGCTGAGCGTTGGTACTCCATGCTTTCCACCTCACAGGTCAAGGCGTTGCAGGAACGTATCGATCTGGATTTTGCACCGGCAAACAAGGTGTTTTATAAGGCGGGCGAGGCGGTTTCATTGAAGGTCAATATCAAGAACGTGAAGAAGCTGATTGTGCGTGTATTTGAAATCAATACCTTCAATTTTTACTCGCGCAACCTGCACCCGGTCAATACCGCCATTAACCTGGATGGTCTGGCAGCCACGCGTGAACAGGCCTATAATTATGATGAGCGTCCCCTGCGACGCATCGAGCGAAACTTCAATTTCCCGGAACTCAAGAAGCGTGGCGTTTATGTGGTGGAATTTATTGGTAATGGCCGCAGTAGTCGGGCCCTCATCAGCAAGGGAAACCTGCGTGTGCTGGAAGACACAGGCTCTGTAGGTCACGAGTTCCGCGTACTGGATGAAGATAATAAGGCCTGTCTGCAGGCGACCCTGTGGCTTTCGGGTAACGAGTACAAGGCCGACAAGGACGGTCTCATTGTGGTGCCTTTCAGCAACCGGCCGGGCCGGCAGACGATGGTGCTGCGTAATGGTAACTTTAGTGTCTTGGTAAACTTTGTTCACCAGAGCGAAACCTATTCTTTGGACGCAGGCATTTACGTGGACCGTGAGGCACTGGTCACCGGTGCACAGGCGAATCTGGTTGTGCGCCCCGTTCTCCGGCTTAATGGTAATCCCATTTCCTTAAAGGTACTGGAAGACCCACGGTTGGTCATCCTCTCTACCGGCCGCGATGGGGTGCCCACGATGTTGGAATTGCCGGTAGGCGAGATCAAGGATGGGGAGGCATTCATTCATGAATTTACCGTGCCCGACAAGCTGGCGAAGCTGCAGTTCACCCTAAAGGCGCGCGTGGAGAGTTTGGCTGCGGGCAATAAACAGGATCTAACCGATCAGGGAACCTTCGCCCTCAACCAGATTGATAAAACTCTTAAACTGGAAAATGTGCACCTTGCGCGCATCAATGGCGGTTATGTGCTTGATATCCTGGGTAAGAATGGCGAGGCCAAGCCCGATCGTGCCCTGAGTGTGCAGCTTAAGCATCGCGATTTTAAGAGTTCACATGGCGTAAACCTTAAGAGCGATCCATCCGGGCGCGTAGAGCTTGGAGTCTTGACTGATATCCAGTGGATCAAGGCAACCGGGAGTGATGGCTCAACCTATCATTGGGAAATTTCACGGTACCGCTACGGTCAGATTGCCCAGCCTTCAGTCATTCATGCGGCAACCGGTGATACCATTCAGGTGGCTTTGGCAGGTCCACTCAATAACGCCGCCAAGGGCAGCAGTTACAGTCTCTTTGAGGTTCGTCATGGAACGGCGGTAGGCAATCACATCAAGGCCGGCACTTTCCGTAATGGATTTCTGGAGATTAGTGATTTGGCCGTGGGCGACTACCAACTTTACCTCAAGGAAACGGGAGAAACCATTGCCTTGCGCGTAACCGAAGGCAACAAGCGTGAACATCATGTGATGAGTTCCAGTCGCATTTTGGAACAACGCGTTTTGCGTCCCTTGCAGATTAGTGACGTGATGGTGGGGCAGCAAAACGCCGTGGTGCAGCTGGAGAACATGACCCCCTTCACCCGCGTCCATGTGTTTGCCACGCGTTTTGTCCAGCGTTACCCGGCTTACGCCGCACTGGATATTGGAGGAGTACCTTCACCCGAAGCAAAAAGGCTGGCGCGCCCGCGCTCGCTCTACGTGCAGGAACGCGATATCGGCGAGGAATACCGTTACATTCTGGACCGAAAATACGCCACCAAGTTTCCCGGTAACATGCTTGCCCGGCCGGGGCTGCTACTCAATCCGTGGGCCATTCGTGAAACCAGTACCGGTCGGCAGGACGCAGCCAAGGGGGGTGAATTCCAGAATCTTACCGAGGAACTTGAGAAGGCCAAAGATGGGAGATGGTACCGCAAGCCTGCAGAACCTTCTGGCGCTGGTGGGCTTAACGATTTTTCCAGCCTCGATTTCTTGAAAAACAATTCCGAATTGCTGGCTAATTTAAAGCCCGACAAGGACGGCGTGGTATCGATTGACCTCACCAAGTTCAACGGTCAACAGGAGATGTTGCTGGTGGCGGTGGACCCCTTGAATACGGTTACCCTGCCCGTAGCCCTTAAATCCACCGTGTTGGCCAAGCGTGAGGTGCGCATGGTGCAGAGCCTGGACGTGGCCAAGGCACATTCGGAACAGAAACTCTTCACGGTCCTAAAGAAGGGCGATCAATTGAAGGTGCAGGATATCACCACCAGTGACGTGAAACTCTATGACTCCCTGCAGAAGGCGTACCTGCTCATGGCCACCCTGAGCAACAACAAGACGTTGACTGAATTTAGCTGGATTCTCGAGTGGCCGAAACTCAAGGCGAAGGAACGTCGTGAAAAATATTCCAAGTACGCCTGCCACGAGCTGAATTTTTTTCTCCATCAGAAAGATCTGGGATTCTTTAACGAGGTCGTTAAGCCCTATCTTGCCAGTAAGAAGGACAAAACTTTCATGGACGAGTGGTTGCTGGGGGTAAACCTTGAAAAGTATCTGGAGCCCTTTGCCTTCTCCCAGCTTAATGACGTGGAGAAAATCCTTTTAGCCCGCCGTGGTCCCGCTGAGTTGGAAAAGATGCGCCGCTATATTAAGGATAAGAATGACCTCATTATCCCCAACCCCGAACGCTACAGCCGCTTGTTTGATGCGGCCATCATGAATTCACAACTCGAAGCAGGGAGAGACAAGTTGGGAATCCAAAGAGGCAGGCAACAGGCCATGAACCAATTGCAGGACCAACTCATGAGGTTAGGGACATTACAACAAGCGCAACAAGAGGATGTCGCCACAGGTGGCATCGGGGGTGGAGGATTTGCCAATGCGCCCGGCGCAGCACCCGCACCTCCTCGCCCAACCAGCTCGACTGTATCTAGATCTGCATCCAACCTCAATAGTGTGTCAGGTCGCAAACTGGCCGAAAAGGCAAAGAAGGAGTTGAGTGCCTTAAAGGGTGATTTTGATTCCAGACGCACCCTCGACCAATTCGCAGGCGAAACAAAACTCCACTATGAGCAGCAATTTAAGGGCAAAAATAATTTCTTTACTGATACTTCAAAGAAGCGCCAAGAGGTTCGTCAATTATTCCGCAAGCTGCCCGCCGCCAAGGAATGGGCTGAGAATAATTATTACAAGCTCACTATCGCCCAGCAGAATGCCGACCTCATGCGGGTAAACGCCTTCTGGAACGACTACGCAGCCAGTCCGGCCAACCAGCCCTTTTTCAGTGGCAACTTCATTTTTGCCACCAGCAACTTTGCCGAGATGATGTTTGCCCTGGCAGTAATAGATCTGCCTTTTGAGGAGCCCAAGCATATGGCCGAAACCAAGGATCGTTCCTTCCAGCTTACTGCGGGTGAGCACATGGTGGTTTGCCACCAGGAAATCCTGCCCAGTGAGCCAGTGAAGAAGGGTACGAAGATATTGCTGAGCCAAAACTTTTTCCGCGCTGATTCGCGTTACCGCCATGTCGGTAACGAGCGGCTGGATAATTTTGTGGAGGACGAATTTCTCAAGCAAATTGCCTACGGTTGTCAGGTTGTGATCACCAACCCGACTTCTTCTCCGCAAAAGTTCCAGCTTTTGGTGCAGGTACCTGAAGGGGCCATTCCCCTGCAAAATGGTGACTACTCCAAGGGCCGGGACATAAAGCTGGGGCCCTATTCCACCACCACCTTTGATTATTACTTCTATTTCCCTGAGGCGGGTAAGTATGCCATCTATCCGGTGCAAGTGGCCAACCCTGATGGGCACGTGGCAGCAGCCGATGACTTCAGTTTTCAGGTCGTTAATGAACTGAGCAAGAAAGACAAGAGCTCCTGGGGATGGATTTCGCAGAACGGCTCAGAGAAGGACGTGCTCAAGTATTTGCGCGACCATAACCTCAACCGGACTGATCTCAATCTTATTGCCTTCCGTCTCCGCCACGAGGTTGAGGGCGGCGGTGGCCGTGATTTTTATAACCGCGTGATGAAACTTTTGAATGAACGCTTCACCTACCATCACACCTTATGGAGCTACGCCCTCTATCATCAGGATGAGGAGCGTATGAGTGATTATCTTGAGCGTTCGCCAATGGCGGAGCGCGTGGGCTTTTACTTTGAGAGTCCGCTGCTCAGCGTGAATGCTGTTGAGCGCAAGTGGTATCAGCACCTTGAATACAAGCCATTGGTCAATGCGCGTGCCCATCAACTGGGCAAGACGCGTAAGATTCTTAATGACGCGTTCTGGAAACAATATCACGGCCTGCTTGCAGTGTTGAAATACCACAAGGAGGTCCCGAATGAAGACTTGCTCGGCATCACCTATTATCTGCTTTTGCAGGATCGAGTGGAGGAGGGAATCGCCTTTCACCGGCGTGTGTCCGCTGACAAGCTTACCGAGAAACTGCAGCATGATTACCTTGGTCTCTATCTCGCCTTTTACCAGGGAGACCTGAAGAAGGCGCGCCAATTAGCCACTGCCCACGCCGATCATCCGGTGAACAAATGGCGCAACCTGTTCGCCACGGCCAACAGTCAGCTTGATGAAATAGAAGGCAAGGAAGGGGTGCTGGTCGACAAGGAAGACAGGGGACAGAAGCAGGATCAACTGGCTTCAACCCAGGCCAGTTTTGAATTCAAAGTGGAGGATCGACAGGTGCAGCTCAGCTACCAGAATCTGGAGGATATCACCGTCAATTACTATCCCATGGATGTGGAGCTGCTATTTAGCCGTAAACCCTTCATGAAGGAGGATACTGATCACTTCACCTATATTGTACCCAACACCGTGGAGTCCATCGAATTGCCGGCCAAGAAAACCGCACACGCCTTTGCTATTCCCGAGAAGTTCCACAGCAGCAACGTGATGGTGGAGATTGTCTCCAAGGGCATCCGCAAGAGCCAGGCCTACTATGCCAATACATTGGCCGTGCAGATGGTCGAGAACTACGGCCAGGTACGCGTGACCGATCAGGCCAAGGGCAAGTCATTACCCAAGACCTACGTGAAGGTTTACGGGAAACTCGCCAATGGCCAGGTACGCTTTTACAAGGACGGTTATACTGATTTGCGTGGCCGCTTTGATTATGTGAGCCTGAACACCGGTGAACTGGACACCGTGCAGTCCTTTGCCATTCTGATATTAAACGACGAACACGGTGCCATTATCCGTGAAGCCAAGCCTCCCAAGCAGTAATCTTTGCGTACAGGGATTTAGTGCCGGTCCTCACTTGGCCGCAAGACAGGATAAAGCGCTCCTCAGCTGGCCCTTCCACGCCCTGTTTAAACACGAAAAAAGCCGTCACGATGTTAATGGTCGGCCATTGGGCCGTCATTATTGAATTCTCAAAATTCCCCTTATGCCACTGTCAGGTAACCGTATCAATCACCTGTGCTTTCATGCGGGCTGGAATTGGAAAATTCCTCTACACCGTGATGGCTAGCATAACCTAACCACTTTGCCGTATAAGGCCAGAGTGGTTTTAGTCAAAAATTAATCCGTTATTGCTTAACGCTTGTGAAGACAAGTCCAAGTACTTTCACAGAGGAGGAATGAGGGAGAGTTACTTCGTGGGGTTGCTGTAGATTTTGCACTTGGGCAACGCCTTTTGCAGTTGGTCAATCTGAGCCTTGGTGAGGTCGGGGTTGTCGGTCAGAACCAACGTCTCTAACTGTGTGAGCTTCTCCAGACC
>Ga0066836_10000442_pt1 | contig 19857 bp, 14 predicted proteins | sample ETNtaG_18_FD_71568 | JGI IMG/M metagenome (GOLD analysis project Ga0066836, IMG submission 71568) | Marine microbial and viral communities from oxygen minimum zone, Eastern Pacific Ocean - ETNP201302SV91 | ecosystem: Environmental > Aquatic > Marine > Oceanic | place: Pacific Ocean: Eastern... | reverse complement strand
GAATAACGAAATAATCCAAAGGCTTTTTTAAATGCCAGCTGATCAGCTGCATCTTTCTTAGGTGGAGTATGAGGCAATGAGAAACAAAAGACACCATAACAAATGGAGATGATACCAGAAAATTTTAAAGCATCTGCTAATCTACTTGTTACCTGCAGAACTTCAGTACCTACAAAAAATGGTGGCATCGATTGCAGCTGTAAATCTGTTTGCAACCATATCATAGGGAATGCCCAACTAGCAGCAATCCATCCAATCGTTCCCCATACACGAATTTTTGGAAAATCATTCTCCTGATCGCTAATATGGGAAAAAGTAATAGAATTAGATAATGCAAGTGTAGGCATGTATAGAATACTATAAACAATAGATAGAACTAACCATGACTCATAATCTGTTTGTGTAGCAGTATACCATTTCACACACCCACCGGTAATAACCAAAAAAGAAAGAATTCGTTCAGTACTGAAATACCTGTCCGCAATCTGACCAGCAATAAAAGGTGCAGCAATTGCACCAATTGATCCAGCGAGACCCAGGATCATACCTATCTGTGATCCTGTAAAACCTAAACCTCCTTCAGAAAGACTGGCAGAAAGATATCTGGCAGTAACAGGAAGCCATGCTCCCCACAAAGCATACTGCAGGAACATCATAACACCAAACCGAGAATTAGTATTCATGGATTGTGAATTAAATTAATCTACGCTTAACAGGATCCCACTCCACCCTGCGTCCTGTCAGATAAGACTCTGTTGCCATAGCACAAGTAACCGCTTCTTCAAAGGCGACATCTACATTACACTTAGGCTGGCCCCCTTCTCTAATTGCATCTAACCAATCTTTTATATGTAAATGTGTTGGATCTACTCTCTTGCCATCACGATAAGCATATAGTAGGCCTTTATTAGCAAAATACTGGGAAGTGGCTGATGTGACTCCATCAATTTGTTTGGACCCGGGTGAATAATTATAGATTGGGTATTTTGTATTAATAATTCCTTTTTCTATTCTTTCTCGATATTGAGTAGACTCACGATCAGCAACCACTCTAAATCCTCCAACACCACCAGCATTAGACTGTCCACCAAGAATCATAGTCGCGTCATGCCCCATAACCCTATTTCCCCTAGAATTATTACTGGAAAGTGTTGCACTATATAAGACCGTCATATCTCTGTCTGGATATTCCAATGTTACATGCCAGACATCAGGGACATCACGACCATCTTTATAAAAATAAATTCCTCCAGAAGATGATGCATACTTTGGTATACCCATTCCTATAATCTGATTTAATTGATCATAATCATGTGAAAATAAATCTCCAGATAGACCTGTACCGTAATCGTACCAACAACGCCATCTAAAGAACCGTTTTAATGCTTCTTGGCTAAAAGGTATTTTATTAGGTGATGGTTCTTGGAATGTGTCCCAGTCAATAGTTTTTTGATTCCCATCTTTATGAATAGTCCATACCCATGCACCCCATGGAGAGTTGCGATTAGTAGTTAATTCAACAAGATTAACTGGGCCAAGTAGTCCTTGGTCAATAATTTGTTTTGCTTTGTCATTTGCCTCTACTTGCCTGTTTTGATGCCCTAGCTGAAGAATCATTCCTGTTTTTTTCATAGTATCATATACATCTATTGCCTCATCAAATGTCCTCGTAAGACCTTTCTCACAATAGACATGTTTCCCTGCTTTTGCTGCGTCTATGGTTATCCTTGAATGCCAATGATCTGGCGTCGCAACAATCACGGCATCTATATGGTCCTGCTTTAACATCTCACTATAATGTTTATATCTTACAGCAGTATTCTTTGGCTTACCTCCAGGTCGAATATCATTCTGAGAAGCGTCCAAGGCTAGATCAGCATTCACATCGAATAAGTCACAGACACCAACGAGTGAACAGTTAAGATCATCCTGTCCCATAAAAGTTGCATAGGCCTTATGCAGACTATTTTCTTTTGAGGCATTATATGCATAATCAATCCAGCCTTTTGTAGCAAAACCAACACCTCGGACCAGATGTGAGCCTCTTCCTCCATAGCCAATCACACCAATATTTAAATGTTTACTATCTGATAAGCTACTTATAATTGCAGGAGGTTCTTTATCCTGAATAAGGTCTAACATTAAATTTTTCCGTTTTTGCGCATCTCCGCGAATTTTTATCCAAAGATTAACAAGGAACAAGCCAAAAACAGGAATAGTAGCCAGACTCTTGAGAAATTCTCTGCGCTTTATTTCTTGATTATTTTTTGATTCATCATTCATAGGTTGTAATTCCTTCATTTTTTTGATCCAAATAATAATCTGTCTAAACCAATTAGATGACTAGTTGGAAAATGATACAATACAAATAAAGCCAAGACTTCGATAATATTTTTATTAACAATAATGTAACTTCCTTCTCCAGGTCGTGCATATTCTAAGCCTATAAAAGGAGGAGCAAATAAATAGTAGAGTGCGATAAGTACCATGCCACCTAATGCACCGTAGCGACTAAAAATCCCCAACAACAGACAAAGTCCACAGATGGTCAAGCCCCACATATTTATGTAATCTGTTATCGTTAACAATGTAGGGTTTGATACTATAGCCTTTGCCAAACTAGAAAAAATCCATTTTGAATCTAATAGATAGGCAGCCGATGACCAGTAAGGATTTAACAGTTTTGAAACACCTTCATATAGTAAATGCCACCCGATTAAAACACGAAGGCTAACAAGTCCGTATAGCTGGGTATTATTAATTAATGTTGAAGAATTGATACTATGATTATCTTCCAATATTTTATCCCAATTTATTATATGTCATCTAAAGATCAGGATTAAGAATAAGCTATCTGTATTTTAGAATCAACCTCATCTTTTTTATTAACAACCTTATAACAGGTTCGTATCATTTAAAGATATTGCATCCAAAATTCAATCATTTTGTTTTGTCTATGGATTCTAGCTGGTTTATCACTAAAACCGTGTTTTCTCATTGGATAAAACATCATATCAAACATAATATTATTTTTTATTAATTCATCAATAAAGTGCCAGGAATTCTGTGGATGTACATTATCATCATATGTACCATGAATTAAAAGAAGTCTGCCGTGTAAATTTTTCGCACTTTTAACAAACGAAGTTTTAATATATCCATCTGGATTATCTTTAGGATGCTTCATAGCGAACTCACCCCATTTTGTATCATAATAGTGCCAATCAGTAACAGGAGCGCCTGATATTCCAGCCTTAAATTCAGTTGTATTAGTCATTGCATTTAAAGTAAAACTTCCGCCTCCACTCCAGCCCCAAATTCCGACTCTTTCTCCATCTACATAATCCTGAGACTTCAGCCATTTGATCCCATCTACAATGTCTGCCATTTCAATAGGCCCTGATATCATAAGGTTTACTCTGTTTTCTAATTTTTTACTAATAGCCGTAGCACTACGATGATCAAATTTGACAATTAAATAGCCTTTTGCTAATAAAATATTATCAAAAAAGAGACTCGTACCCTGCCAACGGTTAAATACTGTGGGCGCTGATGGTCCACCATAGATATGATAAATTACTGGATATTCTTTTTCTGAATTAAAATCTTCAGGCCTCAGTATTTGGGCAGGCATATTGAATCCATCAGAAGTTGGAATAAAAAATAATTCCGGAGTTTGTATTGTAAAATTTTTCAAGAGTTCAGGCCTAGGTTCAGCAATGGTTTTAATTTTAGATCCATCTTGAGTATACAATGTCAGGCTTGGCATTTGAGTAATATTTGAATATGTATCAAAATAATATCTGCCATTTGGACTAAACGATACACTATGTACTCCATCCTCTTTAGAAATCCTTTTTATATTTTCACCATCAAACTGAATTCTATATAGATGTCTTTCAATAGATGACTTTTTAAGAGCAGTGAAATAGATTTCTTTTTTATGTTCGTTAATACTCACAATTGATTGCCTCAACCAAAATGGACCTCCAGATGATCGTAGGGCCCAATCACCTTTTGTCACCTGATTAATAAGTTTGCCTTTATTACTAAAACGATAAATGTGAGCAAAACCATCACGCTCCGACTGCCATAAAAATTCATTACCTTTAAGAAAATACAAATCGTCTGTAATATTCACCCAGCCTGGATCTGTTTCGGTAAGAACATGGTCTCGAACTCTCCCTCTTTTACGATCTAGAAAAAAAAGATTAAGCGTATCCTGAGATCTGTTCATTGTCTGCACAGATAAACGTTCATTATCCGGATGCCATTTAACTCTGCAAATATATTCATATGAATTAATTTTAGCCCATTTCACTCTTGGTTGGGCTACCTCAATGATGCCTACTCTAACATTAGGATTATCAGTTCCCGCCTTTGGGTAACGCTGTGTAATCAGACGTGGTTCTTGAGGTTTGAAATCGACATAATGCATTTTAGTAACCATCGATTCATCTGTTTGCAAAAATGCTATTGCTTTAGAGTCATCTGACCACCAGTATCCAATATCCTGTCTACCAAAAATTTCTTCCCAATAAACCCACGAAAGCGTACCATTCAATAAAGTTTTCGAACCATCACGTGTTAGACGTTTTTCTCGACTTTTAATTAAATCAAATAGAAAAAGGTCATTTTCTCTAATAAAAGCAATTTTCTTTCCATCAGGTGATAATCTAGGTGATTTTTCTTCTTGTTCAGTATTTGTAATACGTTCAAAAGTGGAGGTATTTATATGTAATAAATAAATATCTCCGTTATAAATGTAAAGAGCAACCTCACCAGTTTGATCAAATGACTTAGGCCAATCCAATGAATGAAGACTGTCCCCCGCAATTTCATTAAAACTCATGAAGGTTTTATCCAAATCCAATAGCAACCTTGATTCATTTGGTCTTGCGGGGTCTAACAAAACAAAATTACGTTTTTCCTTTGGCAAACGTACATCATATAAAATTGCCAAATTATTTTTTAACCAAATATGCTTAGGAATAGAAGCGACAGATTGTGCTTCTTCACTATGGATCCAATCAACAGTGATTTCTTTTTTTGCTTTCTCTGAATAAAGAGTGGAAACAATTAGGAATATCGAAATAAATAATGTAATTATATTTTGCATTACTTTATTGCAGGAATTCTGGTCTACGTTCTGTCATTTGCCACCGAACCAACTCTGCAGGTATATTCCCAGTATTATTAAATTCTTCCATAAAATTCTTCAGATAAAACACTTCCCCATTTGACTCTTTTTTCTTAGCATATTCAGCAATTAATTTCTCAATCAGGTATTTCCCTGTTACATAGCAGGTCCCATAACCTGGCTGACGAAGATAAAGGTGTTGTTCAAATTGCAAAAGGTGTGGTTCTCTCTCCATCCATCCTCTTGGAGTCCACTCAACATGAACCTGTCCAGCTTCAGACATGGTCATCTCATTTGCATGTGCATATAATGAACCAAGTCCCCTTGCTGCACGTTGGGCAAGCATAATCCAGACTATTTCTCTTGATCTCGGACTGTCATCATACAGTCCTGCGTGCATGAACATTTCTTCGACCCCTGTTGCAATACCTTCATTCTTTGAATCAAAAATATTATATAATAATGGTCCTCTTCTTATTATACTTGGATGAGGCTCATCTCTAACCTGTGCCAGATCAAACCAATGATAAAAGTGTGAATATAGTGGCAGTGGATCATAGTGCATTCCTATATAAAAAAAATTGCGCTCCTCCTCAGGAATAAACTGTCCCATATGCTCTCTAAGCGCAGGCTCCATATTAGTTTTTATCGGCATAATCTCCTTGTCTTTCAAGAACTTCATTAGACGTTGTACACCTTTTTCAGTAAGAACCGAAAATTCTTTTGATGTTTGTGCGGCTTTCATTTTCGGCAGGTTCATATTACGTTGCTCTTCCAATTTTAATGAGCTCCATGCCCTATCCAATTCTCTTTTGAGTAACCTCACTTCTTCTTCCCATGTCATCGGGATCAGATGCACATTCTGTTGATACCAAGAATAATTTTCTTTGCCAATTCCTGATGGACCTGTTTTCTTTGGTGCTTGCAACTCTAACCACTCTCGAAAATCCTGAGTAGCTTTTTGTGCCATATCAAGTGAATTAAGAAGATCTTTCCCATAGGATTTTACTTTTTTTCTAATTATTCTCAAATCACGTTCTTGGTCTTTAATATTCTCTATACCTGCAATCCATAAGTCTTTTGCATTACCAATAAGATTTTCTCTTGCCTGACTTAAAAGGATTGGAATAACAAGAAGTTCTTTTTGGAGTTTTTTTTCCTGATTAATACTTAGCGGAAAACTATAAGTCCAAAACTCAAGTGTGGCATGATTTGTGGGGCCTTCATGTGCAGGAACATCACTCTGATACATCCAGACAGTTTGGTAAAATGCTGGGTCACGTTCCCAGGGCTTTAGAACTCTATTATTAAAATCATAGCCGTTCATTTCAGCGCGAATAATATGCCAATCAACCTGAAATTCTATTGCCCATCCTGTAGTATCAATATTAAATAATTTATTTTTTAATGAATTAAATTCATTCTGTGATTTAGAGAACCTCGATGGTCTGTAATCTGGAGCTCCATCTACTATGGGCGGACTTTCAAAATTTCGCCAATCTTGAAAAAGTACTTCCAGACTCTTATAATTTTTGGGGATTATTTTTTTTTGCTTTGCTAACAATATAGCAGAAGATAATAAAATGTGTGACAGAATTACAATCCAAGAATTCATTATGCTTGGAATTTAAGCATTTAATATTTTATCTATCTGTTTCATTACTGTACTATCTAATCTATCTACAAAATTTAAACTATCTATATTTTGATTTAACTGTTCTATCTTTGAAGCTCCAAGAATCACCGTACTAACATTTTTGTTTTTTAAACACCAACACAGTGCAAGATTGGCAAGTGGCATACCTAATTCTTGAGAAAATTCATATAACTCTTTTACTTTTTGATGTCTTACTAAAAACTCCTTTGACTCAAAACTATCTCTAATAAACTTATAATTTTCTAGACTTGTGCGTGTCCCCGATGGCATCCCATTAAGATATTTCCCTGTCAGTAGGCCAGAAGCCAAAGGACTCCATATCGTAGTGCCCATCCCTTGATTTAAAAATAACTCAAGATAGTCTTTTTCCATTTTTTGTCTTTCAAACATATTGTACTGAGGCTGCTCCATAGATGGTGGTGTAAGATTTAATTCTTTTGATATTCTGTAGGCATCTCCAATCTCTATTGCAGACCACTCTGACGTTCCCCAATAACAAATTTTACCCTGCATCACTAATGTGTGCATTGCCCTAACTGTTTCTTCAATAGGAGTCTCAGGGTCAGGGCGATGACAAAAATAAAGATCTAAATAGTCTAATTGTAACCGTTGCAAAGCACCATTACAGGCGTCAATTATATGTTTGTGACTTAAACCTTTCTGAGTTGGTTTTTCGCCTCCCCAGAAGACCTTACTGGAAACAATATAAGAATCTCTACTCCACCCCAGATTATTTATGGCATTACCCATAATTATTTCAGACTCACCTGATGCATAAGCTTCCGCATTATCAAAAAAGTTAACACCCCTGTCGTAAGCGAGTTTCATGATATTAGATGCATCTTTTAAATCTATCTGAAAAGAAAATGTTACCCATGAACCATATGATAACTCACTCACTTTTAATCCTGTCTTCCCTAACCTTCTATAATTCATATTTTCCTCTTTTTATTATAATTAAAATATTATTGCTGATATGGATTTGTAATATGTTGGTTCAAAATTTTTGAAATTCTATCAATTTTACCTTTGTAAAAATATCTTTCACTTAATGATCCTGAAAGATCAAAAAGAGGTACAACTTGGTCGTAGATGACCTGTACCAAATTATTAAAATAAGCATCAGTACTCGGTACTAAAGAATGCGTACCAATAACAAGTTCCAGCTCGGGGATGACTAAAATCAACTGTCCTCCATAGCCTATCGCCATATACTCTCCTGATTCAGGTATCCACCATAGATACCCATAGCCTCCACCAGGAATTTGATTTGATGTGGCCTCACTTATCCAATCAAAAGAGATAACTTGTTCTTCACCTGAATAACCATCCTGAAGGTAAAGTTGACCTAATTTTATCATATCTCTTAGACTGAGAAAAAGGTCATATGATCCATTGCTAACATTATCGTAATCCATACCCCAGTAAGGATCATCAAATCCGAGATATGGAAATAAATGCTCCATAGCAAATTCTTTTGGATTTAGTCCAGTCTTTTCCAGCAAAACATAGCTATTAATGTGGCAGGCAGCATTATTATAAAAAAATACATCTCCAGGGTTCGTGACCAGAGACGTACCGAGTAACATATCTATGGTATTAGATGTATACATATAATACCAATTTTCTGGCCAGCCGGATGTCATTGACAAAAGGTTTCCAAGTGTTACTTGAGTAGTATAATCATTCTCATAAAAGATACTATCAAGAGTAACTAATGGTTGAGTTATAAAACCCATATCAATCGCCTGGCCTACAAGAGTCGCAATATAACTTTTTGTAACTGAATAAATATTAAATTCCTGTGCAGATGTGCTTCCATAAAAATACTCTTCTGCCACAATTTTTCCTCTGTGCAAAACAATAAATCCACGAATATAATTAAGCGAATAAATATCATTACTTAGTATAGTCTGCAATTCTTGATGATTAAAATAGGTCGTATCCTCTTGACCCTGCCATTCAAGACTTAAATCAACTGGTTCATACTCACACCAACTATATCCATCAATGAACAATAAATCCGTTAAACCTAAAAGATCAATAATATTGACAGTATTATCATAATTAATATTACTATTGGCGATACCTTCGTTTTCAATTTGATTGATACCCAGCAAATGATCCGCAATTAAAAACACATCATCACTATCTATTCTATAATTAAGATTAGCATCTCCTAGACATTGGCCATAATTCAATTGTATTGAACAAAAAATTGCTATACATGCAGATTTAATATTTATCATAAAATTATTTATCAATAAAACTATATGAAAATTAACCTTAATAGATAGTAAACAAATTATTAGCTCAATATAATTGACCTAATACGATTCTCGGGTCTGGAAATACTTTTAAAGCTAGATCATGGTTTTTGTCAGAAACCACTCCAGGAAGATCACACTCTTTCGGCTGAATTAAACTAAGCTGAAAATGAATATGTGGAGGCCAACCACCATTTTCTTTTTCACTACCAATATACCCGATTACATCTCCTGCATTAATTGACTTTCCAACATATTTATCTTTTATAGAATTCTCACTCAAATGTCCATATAGTGCAAAAAAGTCTTGATTATTAATGGTATGTCTGGTGATTATAGTATAGCCATAATCTAAAACTCGGTTATTATTTTTATACATAAATATTTCACCCTTATCAAAAGATTTGATAGGAGTACCAATAGGAGCACCTATATCAATCCCCATGTGAATATAACGTCCTGTTTGCTCAAATAAATCACCTTTATACATATTTGGTCTTTTTTCATTATATCTTCCAATAGAATATTTTGATTTAGCTGTTTCCGGTTGTTTTATAGAACTTAAATCCTGTACTGGAACCTTACCCGGCAAATCAATTATTTTTGAAAAATTTTGGTCTGAAATATCTGGACAATCTGGTATTGTTTTTAATTTTCTGAAAAATGTATTTATTGACATAAATTGATGAATGGAAAACCTGTTAAATCAATTTCAAATATTTTGTATTTATTATTTAGATCTTTAATATGAATAAAATACTTTTAAGATTAATATTGCATAACAAAATTGTTTATAGGCAATAATCTCCTGATACGTTAATTATGATCATGTTATAGTTTATATGCTTTATGAAATATTTTAAAATAAAAAAAATCATTTTAATTCTTTTCTTTTCTGTAATTATTTGCAGAGACATCGATTATTTAAATTTCCAGATTAATGCTTTTGACAACCCTTATCCTGGGAATATTTTCATCCATACTATGGGATCTCCCCCAAGATATATGGCAGTCATTGATTCATCTCTAAATCCCTCTTGGTTTGTAAATTGTGGTCCCCGGGGATTAGACTTTAAACCATCTCAAAATAAGTTGTCTTATTTTCATAAAATTGAACAAAAATGGATATTATTAAATGATTATATGATTGAAACAGATACATTAGCCTGCGTAAATGGCTATGGTGCAGATTACCATGATATACAACTCTTGGAAGATGGTACGTATTTTCTCCAAGCATACGACTCAATTACAGTGGATATGAGTGAGATAGTGTCCGGTGGTAACAATAATACAAAAATAATAATACTTGTTCTGCAAGAATTTTCTTCAGACCATAATCTCATTTTTGAGTGGAATGCTTGGGAGCATCTAAATATTGCAGATTACACAAATCTAGATCTAACAGCTGAAAGGATAGAATGGATGCATGGTAATAGTATACATATTGATAGTGATTCAAATATCATTATATCAAATAGAAGAAGTAGTGAAATTATTAAGATAAATAGAAACAATGGAGATATCATATGGTACTTTGGGGGCCCAAATAATGAATTCAATATTTCCAACGATAGTTTGAATGGATTTAGTAAACAACATGATGTTAGACGAATTGAAAATGGAAATATTTTACTCTTTGATAATGGTAATGAGCATTATCCTCCCATATCAAGGGTAGTAGAATATGAGATCGATGAAACTGAAAAAACAGCAAATCTAGTCTGGGAATTTTTTCATCCTCAAGAGCACCTTGGGCTTGCAATGGGAAGCGTGCAAAGACTCCCAAATAACAATACACTAATCAACTGGGGCACAATGCTTCATCAGGGTGCCGTAATAACCGAAGTTGATTATGATAAAAACATTGTGCTAGAAATAGAATTTCCGACTGATATAAAGTGTTACAAGGTGAGAAAACATAATTGGCAGTTTGCAACTAACTTGATCTCAGGAGACACAAATTTAGATGACGAGGTTAATATCTTAGATTTGAATTATATAGCTGACTATGATACATCTACTAGTTCAGATTTAGATATGTTTCACCTATTTAGGTTTGATATAAATCGAGATGGTATAGTTGATGAAAATGATATTAATATTTTAGCAGAACAGATCATGCAGTAATTTTTAAAAATTATTTACAACTATGAATCCATTAAATTATCTGCTAATCGCAATAAATCTATTATATCAACATTGGAATCAAAGTTAACATCAGCTATAATTATCCCATTACTATCAAAGTTGACTTCTCCCATTAAGTACGAAAGAAGAAAATATATATCTAATATTGATAAAAGCCCATCCGCATTAACATCTCCTATTAAAGGTATGTTATTATCGAGTACTTCAATGACTTCTCTTAAAGTGATTTTTACTGCTTCATGTGCCTCTTCCCAATCCGCGAGACCACCTACATGGATGTGACCTGCAAGATAACAGGCCCTGTCGAGCTGATCCAAAGAGTCCATTTGTGCCTTATACCAAACCCCATGGTATCCCAAATACTCAGAAAGATAGTTACCTGTCCCAAATGTATAATCGATCACTGGATATAGATTAAGACCTGATAGATTCATTGCCAACTCAATGGAATCCATTGGCAAGGAGGAATAGCGAGGTGCATTTTGAGGCCATGTCGAGTCTGGAGGACTAGGTGTTGGATAGGTCGGTTCTTCAAAATCTTCAATCCATTCTGACTCTATCCAATTAGTTGTCATCCATTCTATCTCCCACCTATAATCAATTCCTCCTCTGCTGAAGGTAATAATTGCTATAGGGTTAATACTATCAACAATGTTCCACCAATCTTCTGAAGTATCCTGATAGTCAACTTCAAGGTCACCACTTCCCATACCACAATTTTCGCAATCAGGAGGATCAAATGTGGGAAAATAAGAATGAATATCATAGCCCCTATCTTCCCAGTTATCTCCTACCCAACCACCTGGGTTTAATGTCTCATTTGTACTAAAAGGACGTACGCTTTCATTGCTTGGAGGCCAATATCCACATAACAAAATATTCCTTAAATGATCACGCTGATTCGATCTGAAATTTTTATTGTGATTATTCAGTTTTTTAGTTCTATTTAACTGATTTTTCAATGGTGATAATTCAGTGTGACCTATCTCTTCCATGATTTCTTTAAAATTTTCGGGACGTTTTTCAGGCTCAATTATTTTTTCAATAGGCCACGCTATAGTCTTACCACTCGGAACTGAAATTTCTATTAGTATGTCACGGGCATTTACCCCCCCCGAAATAGGATTAGAATTGTTTTTAATCACTTTAGTTGAATAAGGCCCCAGCCAACCCCTTGTATCTAAATTAATGAAGAAAATATCCATATCATTTATAATATTATTTTTGATAAGCCTGAAATGCACTGGATCATTGTTATTTAAATGTATTTTTAAAAAGTAGTAGTCTCTTTCTTGATATTGAATCGGTTGAATTTTTTCAAAAATACTTTGTTCAATAGTTGAAGGGACACTCAGTTTTTGTTCAGGAATATCTATATTTGCATGCATCTCAAAAAATTTGGGCTCACCATAAGGCATTTTTTGGGCAAGAAGACATTCTAAGACTATAATGGTTAAAAACAGGCACTTCATCAATTTTTGGAACAAATTAAAAAAATTTTCAATTTAACTCCCACTATTTAAGTAAAATCATTTTTCTGGTTTGACTAAAATTCCCTGACTGCATCCTATAAAAATAAATACCTGTTGTTACCTTTCTTCCTAAATGATTAGTAGCGTCCCATGCAATGGATCTATACCCCACTGATTGATCTCTATCAATCAAGACTTTTACCAGTCTCCCTTGGATATCAAATACAGTGATGGTCACCCTTCCATCTTCAGGTAGGCTATAACTGAATTTTGTAATAGGGTTGAATGGATTTGGATAGTTTTTCCCCAAGCTATATTCGAGAGGAAGATTTGATCCATTTTTCTGTGTAGAGGCCAGAGTAACATCAAAGAAACCATCCCTGTGGTTGTTAGAGCGATAGGCACTCCATGCATACCTCTCTCCTTTCTGTTGCATTATATCGATGACTTGTAGGTCTGATGATGTTCCAACTATTAACTCAAAGTCACCATCATTATCCAAATCACCGATTGCGGGTGTTGAGGTAATACTGTCATCTACAGTTGATGGGAAATTTTCATAAGGACTTCCGTCATGGTGGCTGACTGTTACCATACCATAAATAGTTGTATTTACTATTTCCAGATCACCATCATTATCTAAGTCTATTGTAATTGGCTCACTCATTGCCCCTAGTCCACTATTGATTGGCCAACCTAAAGCCTCTGTACCTGTAATTGCGTCCCATGCATAAATATGCCCTTCTTCACTACTAAAAAGTATTTCAAAGTTTCCATTACCATCAATATCAGCTACAGATGCTCCACCTCTAATTGCAGAGTTAACAGAGAATGAGTTCATTGTTGTTCCATCATGGTGTAAAACATGTAGGACTCCATTTTCGCTACCTATGATAATTTCTAAATCTTGATCACCATCCAGATCAACAAGAGTAGCTGGTGAAGAAAAACCAGAAGCAGCCGTGTAAGGAAAACCACTTGGATAATTACCTTCTCCATCAACTACGTATAGATTACTATCCAGTGTTGCAATTATAATATCTAATACCATATCATTTTCAAGATCTGCTACAGCAGGTCCTACAATCATTTTTTCAGATATCTCAATGGGGAAACCAGTTAGATCCTCACCATTATCTTGTATTACATAAAGGACACTACTCGTATCATCTACTGCAACAAAAATAATCTCCAAATCACCATCCTGATCTAAATCAGAGAGAACTGGGACATCAATAATTTCTTTACCTTGGTCATGTGTCATATGCGGAGCACCAGTTTTATTTAATGCGTAAAGAATTCCATCAGTTGTTCCAAACACAATCTCTTTATCACCATCTCCATTTAAATCTCCTGATGCAATACTTGAGCTAATTTCACTATCAGCGATAAAAGGAAAACCTCCAACATCAAATCCACCTACCCATTTCCCGTACACTAAACTATCAGACCCAAAATAAATTTCATTGAGAGAGTTACCATCTAGATCTGCTATAATAGGCGAGGCTAATACGTTTACATTTTCTATTGGATAACCAAATTGTCCTAAAGAAAGATGTAGGTTGAATTCTACATTATTCTCATAGGATACCTCTCCTGCAGTAGCACTGAAATGGAGATTAAAAGGTCTGTCACCCAACAAAGCACTCGAATCTGCTATAATAATCCATTCTACTAATTGTTCTTCTCCATTTAGGATAATATCATTAAACACAATTTGATCATCTACAATCGTTAGCATTGGATCACTTGTAGATAAAGTCGCAACCACATTTTCCGCATTTTCAAAACCTAAACTATTGGTAATAGTCATATCAATCACAATTGTATCACCAGGGCTTAAAAAATCACCATCCGATTGGAATGCAATATCATGAGCCAATAATTCAGGGTACGTACACGCCAGAACTGCCCTGTGTATATTTAACTGTCCTGAACCAACCAAACCTTCTATTGATTGTCCTACGCAATCTCTTTCCATATCTGGATAGTAGTCAGCGGTATTTACGACTTTTGATATAATGGTCTCGTTAGTCGCATTAGGGATAACAGACTTTACTAATGCAACAGCACCTGCAGTGAGAGGTGTTGCATAAGACGTACCTGTGCCTAAGGCATAGAGTGTGTCAGCATATGTATATGCACAAATGATGTATTCACCAGGGGCACCTATAGCAATGTGCTCGCCTACGTTGGCCCAACAATTGAAGGTGCTATTCGCACCAAGGGCTGTGACACCAATAACGTTTTCAAAGGCCGCTGGCCACCATGGATTGAAACCTGTTGTATCATCAATCCCACCAAAATTTACTCCATTCCCTGCAGCGCCTAGAGAAATACAACCATATTGATTATATAACGTATTATAAAGAGCCTCCCCTGCAGTAGTATAACCATGTGTCCAGCTGCAGTTTATTATATCTGCACCCATGTGTGCAGCAACAAGTACCGCCTGATCAACATGGGTAAGAAACCAAGGTTCATCAGGATAACTATTCGCATTCACGCCCATGAGTTTTACTGAATATCCAACAGAAGCAAGACCAATCCCATTATTTGTCATCGCAGAAATATTACCTGCTACTTTTGTACCATGGACATGACTATCTCGTAATGGATAGGGATCATTATCTGCCATCGCAGGATCATAGCCAACGAAATTATCAATATAACCATCATCATCATCATCTACACCATTGATATCACCAGGATCAAAAACCCAGTTTCCATTAATAAATTCAAGGACAACTCCATCTCCATCTACATCTTCACCTAGATTCTGCCAGACATTATCAATAAGATCAGGGTGATCCCATTTGAAACCAATGTCTGGTATTGCAACCACTACTTCTCCGCTATCCATTTGTCCTGGAATCTCTCCACCATCAATATCCCACAGATCAAAAGCTAGGTCTGCTTTTATTTGAGGTAATCCATACAGCTGACCCCAAAGAGAATCATTGGGTACATAAGCAGGTCTCACAATAACCATTTTTTCTGAAATTTTAATCTCATCCAGAAAATTCAAATCATTAATAATCTGATCTAAATCATCTTTCATTTGTTCAAAATGAACTACATAATACCTATTTAAATATGTCTCGCCACTCCGATCAGTTGGACGTGCATTAGGTAGCCATTTATCTACTGATTTAACAATATGTTCAGATAAAATATTATTAATTGCAGCTACGGAAGTAGTCTTTAGGTCATCCTCAATACGAAAATCAATCACTCTATTATCAATATAGAAAATTGCCCTATCATTATAATACTGTCCCTGCGCAAGTAGGGTTGAAAAGAAAAATAAATAGATTAATGTATGATTGGCTGTAGAAGACTTGAACATGTTGGCACTCTCAAATTTTAGATTGCGATATTTTTCCAAAAAAATAGTAATTACTATTTGTATGAATCTAATATAATTACCAATGAAGATGTAATTATATATAAAATATTTTTGTGAGAGAAACGTGGATGATCTGTTGTAATCAAAAATTTCTAAAAATTTTCAATCAACGGTGAATCCTATACTAGTAATTTTTTCTTTTATTGCTGCTTCATCCAATTCACTGCCTTTAATAAGAACGTCACCAGTAGAAAGATTAATTGTGGTATTAATAACACTTTTAAAGCTACGAATCACACTCTCTACACTTTCCTTACAGTGACTACACGTCATTCCATTGACTTTAAATTGTAAATCTGTATCTGATAAATCTAGACTAATATTATTAGTGGACTTTATAATACCGCCTTTTAATTTGTAAATATAAGAGTTTCCGAGAATCAAAATAAATAATATGGTAAAAACCAAAGATGCTAAACCATCTGTATGATGTTCATGCGATAAATTTGTTATAGATATTGGAGAAACAGTGAAAAATTTATCAAGGATTATTCCAGAAATAATTGCTGTGATTGAGATAAGTAATAAATAATACATTAGAGTTTTTTTGCCTAAGATGTTTCTAATTACCGCAATTGAAGAAGCATTTGTCGCAGGCCCAGCCATTAAAAATACAAAAGCTGCACCCGCTGAAATTCCTTTTGCCATAAGAGCTACGGCTATTGGTATGGATGCTGTTGCACATACATACATTGGTAACGATACCAGAAGCATTAATAAATACAACACAAAAGATTTTGAGATAAAATATTCAGCTATGATATCAGGAGGAATAAAAATTGCAATTGCAGCAGCAACAATTAGTCCTTGAAATAAAGGCACCACAATATCCGCTGGTAGAGTTAAAAAGCCATATCTGAATCCTGACAATATCCTTTCCCCAGGAGAAATATTCTTTGATATATCCTGTGATGATTTTGAATGATGATGTGTCTCATCATCTAATTTATTTATGACCATTCCACTAAATACTCCAGAGACCAAAGCAGCCAAGGGTCTAAATAAAGCAAATATAGGTCCAAGCATCCCGTATGTAAGGAATATACTGTCTATACCTGTCTGTGGTGTGGAAACTAGGAATGATGCTGTGGAACCTTTAGACGCACCAGATTCTCGTAGCGTTGCTGCAACAGGTATAACACCGCATGAACAGAGTGGTAGTGGTATCCCAAATAATGTTGATTTTAATATAGATGTGAAATTTTTTGGGCCTATTTGTTTCATTACAATATTTTTATCAACAAATATGGAAATTAATCCTGAAACAAACATACCCAACAGAAGATAAGGTGACATATCAATACATAGTATCCAGATCTCAGACACCATAAGTTTTACATATTTCATTAGATTAATCATTATTTTTTGATTAAAAGTTCGTTTAAAAGATAATAAAACATGATGGTCTATCACAAAGTATCATTGACTATGTACAGCTTCAAATCCTCCGTCAAAAAATAAGTCAAACCAATTATTAGAGTACAATGAGACAAATAGTATTACAAAAAATAATAAAAAAAATATTCCCAAGAGTATTATAAAATATTTCCCTTTCATTTAGAAACTATTAATGAAATAAATATATTTGATATTCCATCAATAATAAATTGTACTGCAATTACCATCAATATAATTCCCATTAGTTTTTGAATTAATCTAGAACCTGATTGTCCTAATTTTTTAAATATTTTAGGACTCGCTAAAAAAATAAGTAATGTTAAAAATAACACTGAAAATATAGCTATCAGTAGAATAATTTGTTCAACTATACCCTGTGCCTCTGCTGCTAATATCATAGCCGCTGTAATTGCTCCAGGGCCAGTTACAATGGGTATACCTATTGGACTAATTGCTATATCATCATGTTCTAAACCTTCTTCTGTTTCTGATGGTGTTATCCTTGTCCGTGATACAATTGAATCAAGCATTTTCAAACCACTTCTAAAAAAAATTATTCCTCCCATAATTCTAAAAGCATCAATGGAAATTGAATATATAGCAAAAATATATCTGCCAAGATAAGCAAATAGTACTAATACAATAAATCCAGTGGCGATTCCTTTCTTTGCGATTGATTTTTGCTGAGCGTGTGAGAACCTTTCTGTTAGAGTTAAAAAAATAGGTGATATGCCTATTGGATTAATCAAGGTAAAAAGAGTAGAGAAACAAAGTAATATAAAATCGATATGTTGTGACATAGTATAAATCTACCCATCTTAGCAAAAACAAAGAATCTTATAATGTTACTATTGGATATTCAAGGTAATAAATTCTTGTTACTATTTGGATTCAGATAGTAATAAAGGTATTATTTAAGCAAGGTAACTTTTTTGGTTTCAATAGATTTGTTATTCCCTACAATAATAAAATATGTTCCATTAGGATAATTTTTTGCATCCCATGACAACTGATAGCTGCCTTTTGGAAGTATTCTATTATTTAGAAGTTTAATTTGACGGCCAAGAAGGTCATTTACCATTATTTTGATAAACTGCTGATGTCCCAGTTTAATATCTATTTTACATAGAGGGTTGAAAGGATTAGGGTATGTACTTAAGGAGATATTCGTAGGCAAAAAGGGCTCTTCTAAATGATACCTGAGATAATTCTCTTGAATAGATTGGATTAGCTCTTGACCATTTTCTGTTTTGTCATATGAAAGAGCCCAAATCATAACGCCTCCAAGTTCTTGCTCCAAAGCATATTGACATTTTAGTCCAATTGATTGTTGATTTTCATAGGTAATTATCTGGGTATTATCATCTTTGATAAGATATGGACATAGTGCTTCATTATCCCAGAAATAAGTCCAACCGTTTCCAATCAATTCAGGAATATCATAATACATAATATCAACAGTGTTTCCTGTAAAGGGCTCATTGATATTTGGAGAATCCCATTTAACACCCCAGAATGGCATTCCCATATTTATTTTATTTTTTGGTATATTTCTAGTGTCTGATAAATAATTCATATTTGCATGACAGGACCCATCGGGATCACCCGGCGGTGAAGAATAAAGAGGTGCCAGATGTCCCGAATGACTTGACCAGTTTCCATGAGTGCCATATGTCATAGCATTAAAAAAATCAATGTGATTAACTAAAAACTCAAAATCATGCCACTGTCCAAACCAATTGGAAACGGGAATAGCCATAGTAATCATCCAATCTGGATCAATAATATTAAAAATAGAATCCATCTCCAATACTAGAAGATTTAGATTCTCTCTGTCCATTTCCGAATCTGGAAATTCCCAATCTAAATCAACCCCATCATATTCATTAGCCATTAATATACTTGCAAGATTATATATAAATAATTCACGAAGATCCTCGCTGCTACTAATAACTTCAAAACCTACATGGTTTCCCCACCCTCCTAGGCTTAGGAGAAACTTGGCACCTTGGCTGTGAATTACATCGCTTATCCCTGAACCAAACATTCCATCATAAGAAGAAATACTTCCGTTTTCATTTGGCCATGCGAATGAGTGAATAACGTGCGTCACTACACTTAGATCAATTTCGTTAGCTGGAAGATTATCTACCACCCACTGAGGGTAATATCCTACTATACGTTGTGAGGATATGATATTTAATAACAGGATTAAAGAGCTTAGTATGTTTCGCATCCGTTTATGGTAGTTTGATTGATGTAATATTACATTATATCAATCAATATGTATATATATATACACCCTTATTTAGAAGGGTATATTGATAAGATCCTGGTTTTCTTGTTTAAACTAAAATGCTTTT
>Ga0066836_10000441_pt1 | contig 19872 bp, 20 predicted proteins | sample ETNtaG_18_FD_71568 | JGI IMG/M metagenome (GOLD analysis project Ga0066836, IMG submission 71568) | Marine microbial and viral communities from oxygen minimum zone, Eastern Pacific Ocean - ETNP201302SV91 | ecosystem: Environmental > Aquatic > Marine > Oceanic | place: Pacific Ocean: Eastern... | reverse complement strand
CTCATATAATCTGAATAAGAATGAGTGAGTGACAAAATTGAAAGCAGAACATGTTGCATCACCGACTCAGTGCAATAATCCCTTATGTTGCATACGGCGACACCGGCTTTCTCTGCAGCATTGAGATCAATATTATTAGTTCCGGTTGCTGTAACACAAATCAGCTTAAGATTTTTAGCGTGAGCAAAAACTTCGGAATCAAAGTCTATTTTATTTGCGATGGCGACTTCGGTGTTTGCGATTCGATTAAGCACCTCCGTTTCGTTTGAATACGAATAAACCTCCATTTCTGGCAACAAAGCTTTGATGGATGCTAGGTCAAGATCACCAGCATCCACAGTTTTGTAGTCTAAAAAAACAGCATGCATGTATAATTTCTAGAACATAAGATAAATGAATACAAGCTTAATGATGCCAGAATTACCTGAAATACACGCGTTATTTGTGATGATGCTTACTGTCTTGGGGCTCTATTTGTTTTCCAGAGATTGGATTTCAATTGAGTCATCAAGTTTGACAATTTTGGTAATTTTGGTCGCCTCATTTTATTTTTTCCCTTATTCATTCAATGGCAATTTCATTAATCCGATTGAGCTATTTTTAACCAATTTCGGAAACGAGGCCCTGATTACAATTTGCTTATTATTGGCGATAGGAAAAGCCATTGAAATCAATCGATCATTGGACCCATTGGTTGGTTTTCTCTCAAGGTCATGGGTCAGTCATCCAAAACTATCGCTGCTTGGAGTGCTTTTATTTGGCGCTTTTTTCAGTGCATTCATTAACAATACTCCGATCGTTGTCATGTTGATTCCAGCATTGATCGCAGTAAGCGAAAATGCAAACATCAGTTCTTCAAAAGTCCTGATGCCTATGGGAATGGCAACAATCATCGGAGGGATGGCTACCACCATTGGAACATCTACAAACCTTCTGGTTGTTGGAATTGCAAATGACATGGGGCTTGATGAAATACAATTGTTTGATTTTGTTATCCCGGCATTGATCGCAGGTTCTTTCGGGATGCTTTTTTTATGGCTTATCGCACCAAACATGCTCACTGACAGGATGCCAAGAGCTCAAAAAAAAGAAAATCGAGTTTTTGAGGCATCTCTTTATGTCAATCAAGGAGAATATTCAGACGGAAAGACGCTTGCAGAGATCCAAGAAAAGGCAGGGGATGGCTTCAAGATAGATAAGATTAAGCGTTCCGACTCATTGTTTGTTGCAAAGATTCCTTCTGTTATTTTTGAGCCTGGAGACAGAATATATATCAAGGACTCGCTTGAAAATCTTCAAAATTACCAAGAAATACTGGGTTTAAGCTTATTTGAGGATGAGCAAAATAAAAACATAGATCAAGAGCAAGATGCCCGTCTAGCAGAAGTGGTTATAACAGGAGGGTCTTTGTTGGATCACATGTCATTGAGCTCACAACATTTTGCATCTCGTTTTAATCTTATCCCATTGGGTGTTCACTCCGGTGCAACAGGGGTAAAAATAACCGGCAATATTAGTGCTACAACCTTAAACCCGGGTGATGTTGTTTTGGTTCAGGGCACATCAAAAGCCATCAATAACTTGAAGAGCAATAGCAATATGCTTGTCATTGAAAAGGACAAGATGGACTTAGCCGCTAAACGCTCATTCTTCCCTCTTTATATCATGCTTGGCGTAACACTCATGGCAGCAACAAGCCTCATGCCAATTTCAGTGGCCGCAATGCTTGGGCTTCTGATCATGTTGCTTGCCGGAACTTTGAAATGGAGTGACGTTGGAAATTCTATGAATATTCCGGTGATTATGTTGATTGTTGCCAGTTTGAGTTTGGGTACCGCGCTCGAGCTCACCGGAGGCTCTGACTTTATTGCTAATTGGTTTGTATATCTGACTTCGTCATTACCCATGCCTGTAATCTTAAGTGTGTTGATGCTCCTTATGGCAATATTAACGAATGTCGTATCTAATAATGCAGCAGCAGTTCTAGGAACGCCGATCGCAATAAATATCGCTCTTCAACTGGGTGCCCCCATTGAACCATTTGTTCTGTCAGTTTTATTCGGCGCAAACATGAGCTTTGTTACGCCTATTGGATATCAAACCAATTTATTGATCATGGGCGCTGGAGGATATTCATTCAATGACTTTGTTAAGCTTGGCATTCCTTTGTTGTTAATCATGTGGATCACTCTTTCGATTGTTCTGCCCCTATTGTATTTTTAGGATTGTTGTCTTGACGATTAGATAATATCGGGACATACTTCATTCAATTATGAATACAAGGATTTTAAATAACGGTAGCTGGTGGCGTCTCTCCTAGGAGAGGGTGTCCGGTATCTATTTGAAATCAAGGTTTACCCATCTCCTATTTGGTGATGGGTTTTTTTTTGAAATGAACAAATATTTTGACATTGAATTAAATAATGAAACACCTGCATCGGTGTTTATGAAGCTGCGTGAACTGGAGCCTGTTTTTCTACTGGAAAGCATAGAAAGAGGGGTGGACCAATCACGGTATTCCTTCTTGGGGATGGGCTCATCACAATCCATTCAAGTTAGAAGTGGAAACTTCTTTCTGAATGGAGAAAAAGTAAGCAAGCCAAAATCACAAACCGAGATGATGGATTTATTCAGAAAAACCCTTTCAGAGGTTCCTGATCTAAAGCCCTCAATCGAGGCGGTCCCGTTTTCAGGCGGTATCGTTGGCTTTAGTTCATTTGAAATGATCCGTTATTTTGAAGACTTGCCAGTACCCAAGGGCAAAGAAGGCATCTTAAGCCCCCCAGATTGTTCATACATTGCACCCACATCCCTTCTGATCTTTGATCATGAGGAAAACAAGATGGCGCTGCTTCATTCTGGCAATGAAGGTGAGAGAAGCAATCTAAGGGCGGAAATTCTTGCAATGCTCAAGAAGGAGGTCAATCCCAACCTCAAACAGAAAGCTTACACAGAACCAGAAGCCAACATTGATAAAGAAATCTTTTATGACGCGGTTGAACAAGCAAAACACCATATTTATGAGGGCGATATTTTTCAAATTGTTTTGTCCATTGCCTTTTCAGGCAGTTATGATCTGGACCCTTTTGATGTTTATCGAGCAATGCGTCTCATCAACCCATCTCCTTACATGTTTTATTGTGAGACAGATGGATTTAAGATTGCAGGCTCTTCCCCAGAAGCTTTGGTTAGATTGAGTGACGATAAAGCATCACTCAGGCCCATTGCAGGAACAAGACCCAGAGGAAAGGACGATTATGAAGATAGGGCTCACAAGGAATCACTATTGGCGGATGAGAAAGAAATCGCAGAGCATATCATGTTGGTTGACCTTGCTCGCAATGATCTCGGACGCGTAGCAAGCCATGGCTCAATTGAGGTGAGCCCATATCAATCAATCGAATATTACAGTCATGTGATGCACATAGTCAGTGGCGTACAGGGCAAGTTAGAGGTTAGCCATGATGCGTTTGATTTGTTTGCAGCAGCATTTCCTGCAGGAACATTGGTTGGCGCACCAAAAGTCAGAGCAATGGAATTGATTGATGATATCGAGCCTCAACTCAGAGGAGTTTACGGAGGTACAGTGGGATATTTTTCCAAAAATGGCGACATGGATCAGGCAATCGCAATACGGACAATTGTTTTTTCAGATGAAAAATATTGCTTCCAAGCGGGCGCTGGAATTGTTGCAGACAGCTTGCCTGAGAATGAATACAAAGAAGTTTTGGCAAAAAGCGAGATTCTCAGAACCGCATTAAGAATGGTAAAAGAGGGCGAGTTATGAAAAAGATCTTGATGATTGATAATTTTGATTCATTCACCTACAACTTGGTTCAAGGGTTTAGGTCTCTTGGCACTGAAGTGGACGTTTTTAGAAACAATGCCATCACCATTGATCAGGCAAAAGACATGGACCCAGATTTTCTTGTTGTCTCACCCGGCCCTGGTAGACCCAGAGATGCAGGGGTCTCAATGAGCATTATCGATGCATTTGCTCCCATTATCCCTATTCTTGGTGTGTGTTTGGGCCACCAATGCATTGTCGAAGTATTTGGTGGTAAGATCACCTACTCAAAGCAACTCATGCATGGGAAAACCTCTGAAATAATGCACGATGGACAAACGATTTTTAAGAATATCGAAACTCCAATGATTGCAGGCAGGTACCACTCCTTATCTGCAAATGAGGAGCATTTGCCAGAGGAACTTGTCGTGAGTGCAAAAACAGAATCTGGCGAGATCATGGGGGTAAGACACAATGTTTATGATACCGAAGGAGTCCAATTTCATCCTGAGAGCATAATGACGAAAGAAGGCATGCAGTTGATGAATAATTTCTTGAATACAACAAATGGGAGGACGGCATGAGCCATGATTTAGAAGGTCTTTTGGGGCAGCTGATGAATGGTGAAAGTTTATCAGAGGAACAATCTGAAGCATTGATGGCTGCTCTAGCAGCAGGCTCTGTTGAGCCCGCCTTGGCGGGATCACTTTTGGTTGCTTTAAGCATGAAGGGAGAATCTGCTGAGGAAGTACGTGGTTTTGCGAATGGGATGAGAAGGGCGGCAACAGCAGTTGAGCTTGAAAATTCTTCAGAGCTTATCGACATAGTAGGAACAGGCGGAGATGGATCACACAGTTTTAATATATCGACAGGCTCTGCATTGCTCAGCGCTGCTTGTGGCCTAAAGGTTGCAAAGCATGGCAATCGCTCAGTATCCAGCAAGTCTGGAAGCGCTGATTTGCTTGAGTTTCTTGGTTATCGTTTTCCAGCAGATGCCGACTCTGTTAAAGCACAAATAAGCAAGATCGGTTTTAGCTTTTTATTTGCTCCAAATTTTCACCCAGCCATGAAACATATTGCCCCGATCAGACAAGCTTTAAAGATCAGAACTGTTTTTAATATTCTTGGACCGCTGACAAACCCAGCCAAGCCATCGTTCTACCTGCTTGGAGCATTCAGCTCAGAAATGGCATCTTTAATGGCATCGAGTTTGAGTGGAATGGAATTGGATCGTGCATTTGTTGTTCATGGATTAAACGGCTGGGATGAGCCGACACCGGCTTCAAAATTTGAGCTATTTGACGTGGGCAATAACTCCATTACGCACAGCATCATTGATCCCTCAGAACACGGAATCAAAACATGCAAAGAGGAGGAGCTTAAAGGCGGGACTTCTAAAGTCAACGCTGAGGCGCTTCTGAAGGTTTTTGAAGGCAAAGACAACGGTGCTCATGAAGATGCATTGGTGCTGAACACCGGTCTATCGCTTCAAGTTTCAGGAAATGTGACAGAGCTCAGTGAAGGCATAGGGAAAGCTAGAGAAGCAATCAAGAGCGGAAAAGCAAAAGATTTCCTATCGCGCCTGATGAATGATGATGAATAAGAAAAAAAATAATTTTCTTCAGGATATGGCTCTCTCAAGCAGGGAGAGACTTAAAAAAAATAAAATCAATCGATCAGAAGAAAGCCTACTAAAGGCATGTGAAGACATTGAAAGAAGGCCCGCTATAGAGCTTCAGAAAGGGTTTATTTTTATCACTGAGATTAAAAAATCTTCCCCTTCTTTGGGCGAAATATCCAATCCAGAATTTGATCTATTAAATCAAGCAGATGTTTATGTCAAGAGTGGCGCAAATCTGATTTCTGTCCTCACTGAGCCATCGAGATTCTCAGGCTCTTTGCAAGACTTAAATGACGTTTCAAAATCTTTTCCTGAAACGCCGACCATGAGAAAGGATTTCCTGGTTGAGCCCTATCAAGTTTCAGAGGCTTTTATAAATGGCGCGAGAGGCGTTCTTTTGATCGCAGCAATGCTCGGCGATGAAATACTGAGCCAGATGATCGAACGTGCAATGAAGCATAATATGTTTGTTCTCATAGAGGCTTTTGATGAAGAGGATATGCAGCGCACACAAACCATCATGTCGAAATCCGATGTTTTTAGGAAAAATATTCTTCTCGGGATCAATTGTCGAGACCTGAGAACTTTGAATGTGAGATTCTCCAGGTTTGAAGAGCTTTCACGGTTTATACCCAAGGATGTAATTTGCATCGCTGAAAGCGGAATCACCAAGGCCTCTGAAATTAAAACACTATCAAAAATTGGGTACTCAGGTGCACTGATTGGAACGGCCTTGATGAAGTCAGGAAATCCTCAGCAACTATTGGCTGAAATGAGATTGGCAGCATTGGAAGAGCAATGAAAACCTTGATTAAAATATGTGGAATCACAAAGCTGGATGATTTGGATTGTGCCATAGAGCATGGAGCAGACTTTATTGGGTTTGTGTTTGTCAGATCATCACCCAGGTATATTGAACCAAAGTCTGCAGCCAATCTGGTGTTCTCTACATCAAAAAAAATCAATACGGTTGCGGTCATGCAGCATCCAACACAAAGCAGTCTTGATGAGGTTCTCGAAGATTTCACCCCCACATATGTTCAAACCGATGCCGATGATTTTGAATCAATTGAAGTGCCAAGCAAAATTAAAAAAATAAAGGTTTATCGTGCAGAGAAAAGTTTAGATATCGCAAGCATTGATGTCGAATCATTGGCTTTACTGGAGGGGCCTGTCAGCGGTTCAGGGCAGATGGCTAATACAGAAATCTTGCAAAAAGCATGCGAGAGCAATAATCTTTTCATTGCCGGCGGGCTATCACCTGACAATATTTCCTCAATTCTAGAAACAGTCAACCCATTTGGTGTGGATGTGAGCAGCGGGGTTGAAAGCAACAGAGGAATTAAAAGTAAGGAAAAAATTATTCAATTCAATAAAATTGTTCGTACATTCGATGAGTCAAAACAATGAAAAAAGATGACCAAAAACTTTTAAAAGCATTGCTAGATGGCGAGCTTCCTGATGAGTCTGGAAGATTTGGTATTTTTGGAGGGCAATACGCACCCGAGACTTTGATGCCCGCATTGAAAAAACTAGAGAAGAACATCAAGATCTTTCTGAACGATAAAGCATTTCAAGAAGAGCTTATGAGCGAGTTGAACAGCTGGGCCGGTCGCCCAACGGCGCTTACCTATGCAAGTCAACTGAGCAAAAAATGGGGTGTTGAGGTTTTCCTCAAAAGAGAGGACATGACCCACACAGGAGCACACAAGATCAACAATGCCCTTGGCCAGGCGATGCTTGCAAAAAAATTAGGCGTGAAAAGAATTGTTGCAGAGACCGGCGCCGGCCAACACGGCGTTGCTTGTGCTGCTGCATGCGCGAGAGTAGGGCTCCCGTGCACAATTTACATGGGCGCAATTGATATTGAACGACAAGCCCCCAATGTTGATCGAATGAAACAACTGGGCACGGAAGTGATTTCTGTGTTGAGCGGAGATCAAACCCTCAGGGCTGCAATTGATGAAGCATTTAGAGACTGGGTGTCTGATCCAGAAAATACACACTATATTCTTGGTTCTGTCGTAGGCCCGCATCCATTCCCATATTTGGTTAGAGAAATGCAATCCATCATAGGCAAGGAAGCAAGACGGCAAATGCTTGAGATTGATCAGCGTCTCCCCGATGCAGTTTTTGCCTGTGTTGGTGGCGGGTCTAATGCAATTGGATTGTTTCATGCTTTTCTCGGTGATCTTGAAGTGGAGCTATTTGGGATAGAAGCAGGAGGCACAAGCAACGATTTGGGTGAAAATGCAGCGACACTTGCTTCTGGAAAGCCAGGAATTTTGCACGGAACTTATTCCATGTTATTGCATGATGACGACGGATTGATTCAAGAGACGCACTCGGTTTCTGCTGGGCTCGACTATCCAGGCGTTGGCCCAGAACATGCATTTTTACAATCGATAAATCGAGTGCAATATACATCGGCAAAAGACGATGAGGCTTTGGAGCTATTAAGAGAAGTTTGTGAAAATGAGGGAATATTGCCAGCCATTGAAAGCTCCCATGCTTTTGTGGAGGCAAAAAAATGGGCCAATGAAAATACAGGAAAGCGTGTTTTAATCGGGCTTTCTGGGCGAGGAGACAAAGACATGCCCACACTCAGTAAATTAATGAATAAATGATTATATGATTGGAGGCAAATACATTGAGGAAAAAATAAGAGCCCCAAAAGAGCCTGGCCCTGCGATTGTCCCATTCATAACGGCAGGCTATCCAAACACCAAAGACTTCAAGCAAACCCTCTATGAAATTTCAAAAAAGGCCGATGTGATTGAAATTGGCGTTCCATTTTCTGATCCCATGGCCGATGGAGTGACAATCCAGAGATCAAGCCATATGGCCATTGAGAACGGTGTGACACTTACATGGATCTTCAATCAATTAAACGAAATTAATTTGGACACCCCGATTGTCCTCATGAGTTACTTAAACCCACTTTATGTATTTGGGATGGAAGAGCTTGTTGATGCTTCACTCGAATCTGGTGTGGACGGCTTCATTGTCCCAGACTTACCGATTGAGGAGAGCAAAGAACTCAATCAACGGTTGACTGAAGCAGGACTTGCTCTGATTCAATTGGTCACACCGGCAACGCCTAAAGATAGGATAGAAATGATCTCTGATCAAAGCAGGGGATTTATATATGCAGTCACCGTCAAAGGAGTTACAGGCGGAGAAGGTGCTCTGTCAGCCGATGTAACAGAGTATCTAAAGCAGGTTCAAGAAATTTCAAAAATACCTGTTTGTGCTGGATTTGGGATTCGAGAAAAATCCGATGTGGAAATGATTGCAGACTATGTCGATGGCATCATTGTTGGTTCTGCAATTGTTGAAACAATAGAGCAGGGCAATAGTCCGACCGAGTTTTTAGACCGACTTAAAAATTAAAGGTCAAAATAGGAAATGTAATTCTCAAATCTTTTTTCCACCTCTCCAGAAGTATCAAAAAACTCTTCGTATGAATAGGCATGACTCATCTTTGGCTTCTCTTTCGTGATCTGTGAGGCCAGTTTGTTTTTTAATTTTTCATCATGCGTGATAGAGAATTTTTCAATAATGCGATGAGCAGCATTGAGCGGATCATCAACCAAATGATCAAACCTTATGTCGATCATTTGATCTTCTGGTATGAGCCCACGGTGTTTTAACAATTTCTCACAGGCATTATGCCAATGGGAAAGCATTTGCTCACCGACAAGTTTTTTATCGACATGATCTGAGAAACCAAGCCTGAGGTTATAGGCGAGATTACTGATCGAAGGCACGCTGAATTTAGGATGTCGATGTATAAAAACAAACCGGGCTTTCGGATAAGTTTCCAAGATTTCTTGAGTATGCTCTATATGGCACGGGTCCTTTAGAAGCCAGATTGTCTCATCATTTTTTGAGTGCAATGCATCGAGAAACATTTTGTGAACCCTGAAGGATGTTTTAAATGAAGAATCTGAAATGAGCTTAATATAGTTTGGTAAATTCGCAGAATAAGCAAAGCTGATGCTTTTCAAATCATACGCAGTAATGAGTTGACACTCTTCAGGCTGAGCATGTTCCATCGGATGAATGGTTGACAACTCTGGCACTAATCGATTGATGCCGAAAAGTTCAAATTGGGTTTTTATTTTCTTTATTAGGATCTCAAGTTGATTTTTTGCAACTGAATCTGCTTGAAAAATTTCCCAAGTAAGTGGACTTCTCAGGCTTGAATGAGCATGCAATAAGCTGAACAAGAAACTTGTTCCTGAGCGAGGCAATCCAGAAATGAAGATAGGCCCCTGCTGGTCAATAGAGGTCGTATCTTTGTTTAAATTTTCTAAAGATAGCCGGATCGCAAGCCGTTTTGAAAGGCCACGATAGACGAGGAATCTGCCTAAATCATTCAGTTTTGCATGATTCTGATAGTCATTTATCAGAACATCCAAGGTGTTTTGAATATTTGGGTCTATGCTGAGAAGATCAGCTTCAACGGCTAATTTTTCTAAATTTTTCAAAACAATTTTAGTGTTACTGTTTTGGTTTAGATATTAGCAGAATGAAAAGACCGATGGCGACAATTGAGAATGCAGCCAATTGATTGAACCCGATTAAGATTGCCCCAACAATCAAAAAACCAACCCCAATAATGCCCATGTACAGCTGTCTCACAAAATATGTGAGATCAGCCTGAGGCATGTTCTGTTTGTTTTCTTCATCCTCGAGGATCTTTCTCATAAGAGGGGGTATTGATTCAATGGTTTTTTTGATTTCTGGAAGATCCTTATGGATTTTTTTAAATGTATTTGTAATGCTCAGCTGCTCTTTTCTCCATTCCTCCATGACAGGCTTTGCGCTTGAAACAAGATCCAATTTTGGATAAAGCTGTCTCCCAAGACCCTCGATATTAAGCAGTGTCTTTTCAAGTTGTATCAGCTGCGGTTGATTGACCATATTGAAATCTCGCGCTGTCTCAAAGAGCCTAAAGAGCAACTGCCCAAAAGAGATATCTTCAAGCGGCTTATCTGCGATGGGATCACAAACAGTCCTGATTGCAGACTCAAATTCATTGGCCTTTGTTTCCTCTGGAACCCATCCAGCAGAAATAAAATTGGTTGCAATTTGCCCGTAGTCTTTTTCGAAGAAAGCATTGAAGCTTTTAGCTAGATATTCTCGATCTTTCTCATCAAGGCTGCCCACAATTCCAAAGTCTACCGCGGCATATTTTGGATTATTGGGGTCTGTCACATCGACAAAAACATTCCCTGGATGCATGTCAGCATGGAATAGATTGTGATGAAAGACTTGTGTGAAGAATATTCTTACACCGTTTTTTGCCAGCTGCTCAAAATTGACTCCAAACTCTTTTAGTTTCTCGATATCGTCTATGGGAATGCCACGAATCCTTTCTTGAACAAGAATATTTTTTCTACAGAAGTCCCAATGGATTTGAGGAACTTTGATGATCTCCGAGCCTTCCCAGTTTCTAGCTATTTGCGAACAGTTTGCAGCCTCTCTCATCAGATCGAGCTCGTGCAGAACGGTCTTCTGATAATCTTTGACAACCTCAATGGGTTTGAGTCTCTTTGCGATAGAGAATTTATTGAGAAGATTGGCCATGAGTAAAAGTATGTTCATGTCTTCTTCTATTTGATCCCAGATATTTGGCCTTATGATTTTTACAATGACTTCCTCGCCACTGACGAGCCTGGCCGCATGTGCTTGAGCTACGGATGCTGAAGCCAAGGCTTTTGCATCAAACTCTGAGAATATTCCATCGATTCCATCCGGGTACGATGCTTGCATAATTTCCAAAGCCAGTTCTTCAGAGAATGGTGGGACATCGTCTTGCAGCTTTGAGAGCTCCTTCGCAATGTCTTCAGGCAATAGGTCTGGCCTGGTAGATAAGGATTGGCCAAACTTGACATAAAGGGGCCCCAATTCCTCTAGCGCAAGCCTGATTCTTTCGCCTCTTGGAAGATCTATTTTTCTTCTAAACCATCTTCTTGGCATTAAAAATAAGAATAGTTTAGAGCGATTGCTTGAACCAAGCTCATCAATCAGCTCATCTAAATGAAATTTTATAAAAACATTCAGAATGGATGAAAGTCTTCTCAGTGCTCTTATGGTGGCCAACTTCAGTCCTTATAACCGATGTGAAGTGCGACAATTCCGCCCGTCAGATTCTGATATTCAGCACGATCAAAGCCGGCACTTAAGATCATTTGTTCCAATTTCTTTTGATCCGGATGAACCCGAATGGATTCTGCAAGATACTGATAGCTCTCTCGATCATTTGCCACCCATTCGCCAAGCGTTGGAAGAATATTGAATGAATAGAGGTCATAAGCAGGAGAAATCATTTCATTGGGTTTGGAGAATTCCAGTATTAACATTCTTCCGCCCGGTTTAAGCACGCGAAACATTGATTTGAGTGCATTTTCTTTAACCGTGACATTTCTTAATCCAAATGCAATCGTGACGCAATCAAAATGATCATCATCAAAGGGCAAGCTTTCCGCATCGCATTGAATGACCTGTATGTTTTTAAGTTTCCCCCTGTCCAAAAGTCTTGATCTTCCCTCTTTGAGCATCGATGGGTTGATGTCTGTCATCACCACCAAGCCCGATTCACCCACTTGCTCTCTTAATAGCGCAGCAATGTCTCCTGTGCCGCCCGCAACATCGAGTGCTTTCATGCCAATCTTCAAGCCTGTTTGTGAGAGCATGAAGCGTTTCCATAGTCTATGAATGCCCATGGACATCAAATCATTCATCAGATCATAGTTGGTTGCAACGGAGTCGAAGACTTCTTTTACTTTTCCGGTTTTTTCTTCTTCCGTGACTGCTTCAAAGCCAAAGGACGTTGTTTTGTTGTTCTCTTTTTTATTCATTTCTTTCCAGATCTTGGGTGTGCCTTGTCATAGGTTTTCGAAAGATGCTCAAAATCTAGATGAGTATATACCTGAGTGGTTGAAATGTCCTTATGACCAAGCAGTTCTTGTACAGCCCTTAGATCACCGCTTGCCTCTAACATATGTGTCGCAAAGCTATGTCTGAGTAGATGAGGATAAACATCTTGTTGAAGGCCATTTTTTTTCGCCCAGTGTTTGATTCGACTTTGAATTGACCTTCTGCTTAAACGGTTGCCTCGAGACCCAACAAAGAGCGCTTCTTCATTTGGGTTGGCCAATTCATTTCGGCAAGACAGCCAGTTTTTGAGTGATTTGATCGCCTCTGTTCCCATGGGCAGCATCCTTGTTTTATCTCCTTTTCCTAAGACTGTGAGGCTCTTATCCGATAAGTTCAAATCAATTGGATTCAAGCGAACGATTTCGGAGAGCCTTAACCCCGAGGAATAAATAAGTTCCATTATTGCCTTATCCCGAAGGCTCACAGGATCTGTTGCTTCAATATTCAAGAGTTGATGAATTTGCTCGATGTCTAAAATGCCAGGAAGTTTTTTCGGCGCCTTTGGTGTCTTGACTCCTTCAGCAGGATTGTTTTTGATGATGCCTTCTCTCAATAGGTAATTCATAAAACTTCTGATGGCAGAAAGACGTCTTTGGATGCTTTTTGCGCCCAATCCTTCAATAAAAACTTGAGACGCATATGTTCTGATATGGTGCGGCTTAATTTCTGCCCAACGAGACAGTTTTTTAGGTTCGAGATACTCAGAAAAATGCTCCAAATCTCTTCGATAGTTTTTTAGGGTATTCGGTGAATATCGACGTTCGGTCTCTAGGTATCTAAAGAACGATTGTGCGAGCGCTAAAGCGTCTTTTTTCATTTAACTGATGCAGGATCGCTATCTGTTTTTGAAATATTATTCAGCACAGCAAAAGCTTCATCTTTTTCACCAAGTTGGGCCAGAATCAATGCGAGCTCAGTTTGTTTTTGGGAGCCGCTCTTGAGTTCAATGGATCGTTCTAAACATTGCTTTGCCTTCCCCCACAAACCTTCTCTTCGAGCAACACGACTTGCTGCCAACCAAAGGTTTGGATCTCTGGGCCTTTCATTGAGCCAACTCTCAAGCTTTGAGGAAAGCCCTTCTGAATTTGATAATTGGAGCTTTGAGTAAAGAGCAATGTGATTCTCATTCCAATAGGATGGTATTGCTTTATTGAGTTCAATTTCTGCTTTAATATGATCTTCTTTTGCCATCCATAGTTCGCATTTCGCACTGATGAAGTCCGGTTGCTTATCCAATGATCTGGGTAAGCCACCAAATAGATCTTCGACAGTTTTTTGTCCCTTTAGCTTTTTTGATAGCTTAAGTATGGTTTCTGAGAATATTTTCTCATCGACAGTCTTTGCAAACATGGGAAGCTGATCAATAATGGTGGGATCTCCTGCGGCGCTTTTAATGGCGAATAGTAAATTTTGTGCTTCAGAATTTTTGGATGATCCTTGCAAGAGTCGGTCAGCATATTTCTGAGCCGAAGAATATTCACCGAGGCCAATCAGAAGTCGGCACGCATGGAAAGACACAAAGTTTTTTTGTTTGGATTCTTGAGAAATTAAATTGTCAGCTTTCTCGACGATTGTTTTAAAATCATTCTCTTCGGCAGCAAGGTTCATCCGATCAATGACAGCATTGACATTTGTTTCATCAGTAGCAATGGCCGAATCAAGTTTTTTCGCCGCTTTTGCGCTTAAGCCTTGGCCTAAAAAATTTTGTGCTTCATGATGCAGTTTGACGGAACGATCTTTGCTTCGTGCATCCATTCGTCTTCGGATTGTTTTTGGGGATCTCCATACAACACCAAAAATTCGGAATACAAAATATAAAACTATCAAGCAACCCATAAAAACGGGAACGGATGTTTCCATGGAATAATTCAAAAACTCTATCAAAACATAGCCGTTGTCGGTGATCAGATATTGCCACCCAATAAAGGCCAAAAGCACAAGGAGAAGGAAGATCATGAAAGACTTCATTGTTTCTTCATCTCCTCGACTATTTCCAGGACAATTTTAATGCCGTTTCCCGCTGGATGCATGCGATGCTTTTTTAAGGCGCTTATGTTTTCAGAAAGCAGCAAGCTTTCATTCAGATTGGTTTGATAATAACGGTTTAGTTTTTCCTCTAAGGCAATCACAGCGGCCAAATATCTTGGCTCATTTCCAGACTGGAGAGCGAGCCGAATGAGATCAATATTCAGCACAATAAGCGATTCAATGACACGCTGCTCTTCATTTGAGAGTTTGGTGATATCAAGAGTTGATTTCGATTTAACGAGAATGATGTTTGACCAATTGTTCTCAAAGTTTTCCAATGTGTTGCCAATCCATTGTCTGAGCCAATCAATCGAGAACGAGGGTTTCACCTGAGGCCTTGTTGAAACTGAAGTCTCTTGGGGTTCTATCACCGATGCTCCAATTTGATCAATGATCGCTCGAATGTCATCGGTTTTGTTTTGATCAATGAAGAGATCGATTGACTCAATCAATGAGTCCATTTGAATCAACAGGTCTTGATTCTGTTGAGATAAGCCTAATGCGCTGATTTTCGCTTGCTTGATTAAATCGTTTGCTCGTTCATTGTTTCGACCCAAAAATAACTCGGAATCAGCTAAATTTAAGAAGTATTCAATTTGTAAGGTGAGCCAATAGTCCCTGTCTTGTCTTTCAATGTCTTCGATAGAGCCAACTTTCGACTGAATCTCGTTGATCAATGCTCTTTGTTCCAACAGTTCAGCCCGAGTTTGATCCGTGATGTCTTCTAAGGTTGAAATTTCAAGCTGATAGTTGATTTGAAGCGTTGAATTTTCAGTCAGGAGAGAAGAGATTTTTTGATTCGTTTGGTAATAATTCCAACCGGATATCGTTGCGAGCAAGACTATGATCACCAAGAGTATGATGACGGTCATTGATGGCCTCTTTTTACTTTCCTTTGTGTTCATATGAAATCAGATCAAATATCAGTCTTTAGTGATGATAACCAAGTTTCCTCAGTGAATCGATGACTTGTTGCACAAGATCAGCAATCTCAATGATGTGCAGATTCTATTTTAAATATTAGGAAGAAGGATAATGGAATTGTATGTTTTGCTTCATTTCGGATGAAAGGCTTTTCGCAACAGGGCAGTTGAGCGCAGCTTTTTCCAGTAACTTTCTCTCATCTTTTGAGAAATTCAGCGGGAAATAGAAATCAATCTTTATTTCAGTGATTCTCCTGGGCTCTGTGCCCATGAATTTATCGATTTTTGCTTCGGTTCCTTCGAGCGCCAAACCCTTCCTTTTAGAAACAATGCCCATGATGGTCAGCATGCAGTTAGCCAGCGCGCTAGCAACGATATCGGTGGGTGAAAAGGCGTTCCCCTTTCCCTCATTGTCGGTTGGTGCATCCGTGATATATGTCTCACCCGATTGCGTGTGAATGCTCTGTGTTCTCAAGTCTCCCGAATATGTGGAGGTAGATGTAGGCATGATTAATCGATGACCTTAAACGCCCCTTTCATGATGGCGTAGTGGCCCGGAAAAGAGCAAAAGAAAGTATATGCATTTGCCGCTGAAAGACCCTGTATTGAGAAGGTTACCGAGATCTCTTGACCGCCACCGATGATTGCAGTCGAAGCAAGGACACGATCATCTCCGACTGGAACATAGTTATTTTCTAGGCCAGCGCCTGCAGCAGCCGTAGCCACTGGCATAAAATTTGCATCAGAGGAAAGCACCCAGTTGTGACCCATGATCTCAGCAGCCATCACGCCTGTGTGCTTTAAAGTAACAGTCACGCTCGCGCAGGCAGCACTGACTTTCATTTCTTTGATATTGAATTGGAGCATATCATTGCCTTCAATGACCTGCTCACAAGAGTCTTCGGCAGTCCACAAATCAGCCGTCGAGGCATCAGAATCACTCGCCGCGCTTGCAACTGCAACCTTATCTTCGAGCACGAATGCAGGTTTGATCCTGTCTTCAACATTTTTTTCGGGATGAAATTTACTGGTAGTTCTAGAAACCTGATCTTTGATCATGTTTCCGCCAACTTCGCCCATACCTTCGAATACAAGAATCGCAATGGCACATAAAACTATGAAAATTACGAATCTTTTGACTGAAAAACCTATACCTGAATCGCTCACACAAACTCCTTAATTATTGTCTTCATTGATTATCTCAATGTCGACTTCGTTTTATTCGGTTTGAAGTATAAAACCAAATGTTTTTGTAATAAAGGGGATAAAGCTATATTTTTTGTATATGTCGTCCTCTAAGATTAAAAAAATACACTTTGTTTTGAATCCCAAAGCTGGCAATGGCAGCCCTTTAAAAATTTTTCATCAGATCGAAGAAGAGTTGAAATCGAACAATGTACAGTACACTGTATTCAAGAGCCAAGGCAGGCGCGACATCTTTCATCATGTGATGTCTGGGGACATGCCTGTCTGCGATGTGCTTTGTTCAATGGGAGGAGATGGAACCATTCATGAAACAGCGGATGCCCTCATGCAGTCTGGCAAGGCCAATGATTTTCCTATGGCTGTTATTCCTTCGGGTACCGGAAATGCTTTCGCGCAAACTCTCGGAGAGCTTCAACCCAAAAAAGCAATTCGAAAAATCCTTCAAGGAGAAGCGATAAAGATTGATGCGATGGAAATTAAGCAAGGCGCTGAGGTTTCATATGCAGTCAATATCATTGGCTGGGGAATGGCCTCTAAAGTTAATCAGATCTCAGACCAATTGAGGGCGTTGGGCGGCATCAGATATAATATTGCATCATTGATTGGGATTGCCACCATGAAGAAGAAAAGATTGGCGCTGAGGATGAATCAAGAAGTGATCGATGAAGATGCTCTCCTCTTTCTTGCTCTCAACACCGTTTATACTGGTAAGGGCATGAAAATGGCACCGGATGCCGATTTCAGCGATGGACTCATTGATATCATAATGTTTAAGAGCGCAAACAAGCTGCAAGTGATTAATATTTTCTTAAAATTGTTCTCCGGAAAGCATATTTTTGATCCAAGAGTGACGTATAAGCAGGTCGAGAGCTTTTCATTATTGAGCGAAGGGGATGAGCTCAATATCGATGGAGAAAACCAAGGATCTACTCCTATCGATGTTCGTGTGATCAAAAAATGCATAACTCTAATCAAATGATTTAGAATACCGAGATTGATATGAAATTTAATAAAAAAGTTCCATTCTGGATCCTGATCATCTGTCTGCTTCTGACGTTGGTTTCTGTGTACCAAGAACACGAGAAAAAGGCACTCTATGGCAATGCCCAATCTTTTAAGATGCATGATTCAATGGCTCATATCAAACCTTAATGGATCCATTAAAAAAGTCAGCACAGGACAAGTGTCTTTCTTTCGCAAGCGTTCACGATGCATTGATAAAATCTGAAACATTGTCAGATGAATCCATAAAAGTATCATTTAGAATCAATCCGCTGACCGATAAACCGGAAGCAGCAGAAGTGAGTTTAGGTAACTTTAGGGTAAATATTTCAGCAAATGTGAGATCACATCCGGTTACGGGTGATTGCATCAACGCTGAACCTTTTGAAGTGATTTCATGGAAGACCAATGCTTTCAGTTTAGAAGAGGGTTGTGAGACGCCGCCCGATGGAGGCATCAGCAGAAAGGTTTTTGGAGACCCAGAGGTCTCGATCGAATATTTTTTAAGTCAAATCTCTAAACTTCAATCGCGCTCATAACGATCTTCATATCGAGTGATATCCTCTTCACTCAAAAGGTCACCAATTTGTACTTCGATGACTTTTAAAATCTCATTCGAGTTATTGCTGAGCCTGTGTTTCGATTGCAAAGGGATATCTGCTGATTCATGCTTCTTTAGGTCGAAGACAGCATCGTTGCACTCTACAGTCGCAATGCCTTCTGCCACATACCAGAATTCTGCACGATGCTCATGGGATTGAAGCGAAAGTATTTCGCCTGGATTAACGGTTATTCTCTTCAATAAATAGCCGTCCCCTTTTTCAAAGGTTTTGTATGACCCCCAGGGTTTTTCAACTTCTCTTCCAGCAAGACTCGAGCTCGATTGAATTTTTCCACCGCCAACATTGAACTCCATTTCTATGCCGTACTTCTTGCAAACAACCGATTCTGGTATATCGGCTTCATTTTTACGATCACCACCATTTGCAAAACAGGCAATGTTTTCCTCTTGTGCAAGCCACTCAATAGTCTTGCAAACCGTCATGTCTTCATCAATGGATTCCACAGCTCTGTCAACGCCTTCAAAGCCCTCAAGAATTTCTAATCGTTCTTCAATCGGCATGAATGCATAGCCCTTCTTATCCATTAAGAATCGATCACAGTTGGCAATTACAATCAGTTTTGTTCCAAGCTTGGCAGCCTCTTGAATCATTCGTAAATGCCCAACATGAATGGGATCAAACCCTCCACTGATAACAACCGCGCCCTCAAGCTTCATCTCTTAACTCCTCTTTTTGTATTAATGGCATGTAATGACAGAAGACATTAACAAATTTCTCACCATCCAGTGGAGTTGGCCTTCCGTGGTTGACGGTAGCGCTCTCGTAAAAGACGATATCACCCGGCGATAAAGTAACATTGTGGTTATTGCCTTCATTGTCATCAATCTCTAGTATCCACGGCGAATCTACTTTTTGGTCAATGTTCATAATCACTCCAATTATATGAGTTTCTTTCCGATCCACGTGAGACTCTAAAGTTGCTCCTCTATTATAAACCCTTACTCCATAAACATAAGTCGGGAGTAATTTTATTCCAGACCATGCCTCAGCTCTTTTCAGAAAAGATTGATGAATTTCATCTCTGAGTTCATCTGGCATTTCGATGGTATGACTTGGTGAGCCCTCCCCCTCAGTTTTGACAAAACCTCCAGCAACATTTTCAACTTTTAGCAAAGCATCGTTTTCTTGATAGAAATCCAATATTTTTTGATGAATTGATTTGTCCATTGTTTCTTTTTTAAAGCCAATTTCAGTATATTTGGGGACTTCCTTATGAGCACTTTTAAATGCATGAACCATCCTCTGAATATTTTCTTCCTTGGATGATTGTTGTTTTTTTGGTTGCAGGGTAAAGCTGTTAACTCGAGCATTCATTTCAGATGCAATTTGCTCAGGGTGAAACCCTTCATGATAAAGGATGGAGTAGAGCTCATTCTTATCGCAACCCTTTTCAGTATTTTCTGCAAGCCATTCTTTCCAGGCAGTGGTCAGTATTTTTTCCTCACAAGAAAAGACTCCGATATTTCTTTGGGTATTTTTCTTATATTGATCATAATCAGGGTAATGAGCACAAACCGTTGGCCATACACCCTCTTTTTCTTGATCGGTTAATTGATTGGCAGTGTAATATTTTTTTTCAGATCCAATTTGAACAGCAACCCTCGGATTGGCCGACACATTGAAATACCAACTTGGATGCATTGGCATCCCTGCCATGGAAGCAACCAAGATTGGTTTTTTCTCATGCAAGACCTTTATAAGCGGCACCTTTCTCAACTTACCAGATTTAGCACC
>Ga0066836_10000440_pt1 | contig 19878 bp, 22 predicted proteins | sample ETNtaG_18_FD_71568 | JGI IMG/M metagenome (GOLD analysis project Ga0066836, IMG submission 71568) | Marine microbial and viral communities from oxygen minimum zone, Eastern Pacific Ocean - ETNP201302SV91 | ecosystem: Environmental > Aquatic > Marine > Oceanic | place: Pacific Ocean: Eastern... | reverse complement strand
ATTTATGCTGATGATGTAAAATGTTCACATGGCTCAACATCTGGCAGTTTAGATGAAGATGCTATTTTTTATTTAATGTCCAGAGGACTTAATAAAAACGAAGCAAAAAAATTACTAATAAAAGGATTTTTAATTGATGCTATAGAAACAATCACGAATAATGAAATTAAAAAATACTTTTTGAATAAATTAGAGAATAAAATACATGAACATTGATAATATTAAAAAAGAGTTTCCTATATTTAACAACAAAGTGCATAACAATGATCTTGTATATCTAGACAGTGCAAATTCATCTCAAAAACCCAAGGCAGTTGTTGATCGAATTTATGATTTTTATACTAAAGAATTTTCAAACGTAGGAAGAAGTGTTCATTATTTGGCAGTAGCTGCAACGAATCTTTATGAAAACACAAGAGTATCTGTTCAAAAATATTTAAACGCAAAGGACAAAGATGAAATTGTTTTTACAAAAGGTGCAACTGAAGCCATAAATCTTGTAGCTAATACTTTTGGTCAAAAATACTTAAAGGAAGGTGATGAAGTTTTAATAACAGAACTTGAACATCACTCAAATTACGTACCATGGCATTATTTAAGAAAATCAAAAGGAATTAAAATTGAATTTGCAGAAATAAATAATGACGGAGAAATTACTCTTGAAAATTTAAAAAAAAAAATTACCTCGAAAACCAAAATTATCGCAGTCACTCATATATCTAATGTAACAGGTGCAATTTTGCCAATTAAAGAAATAACTGAATTAGCTCATTCAAAAAATATTCCAGTTTTAGTAGATGGATGCCAAGGTGCACCTCATTTAAAACTAGACATGCAAGATTTAGATTGTGATTTTTATGCTATTTCATGTCACAAAATGTATGGCCCAACAGGTTTAGGAATTCTTTATGCAAAAAAAAATTGGCTAGAAGAATTGCCACCTTACCAAGGGGGAGGAGGCATGATTAGAGAAGTTAAAAAAGAAGGAATTTCATATGGAGATCTTCCTAATAAATATGAAGCAGGAACTATGGCAACAGCTCAAGTAATAGCTTTTAATGAATCAATTAAATTTTTAGAAAAAATCGGTATAAAAAATATTGTAAGCCATGAAAAAGAATTAATGGAATATGGATTAGAAGTTTTAAAAAAAAATAATTCAGTTAAAATAATTGGCAATCCCAAAAACAAAGGGTCAGTAATATCATTTACAATTGAAGGAGTTCATCCTCATGACATAGCAACCATTTTAGATGAAGATGGTGTAGCAATAAGAGCTGGACACCATTGTTGTCAAATACTTCATGAAAAGCTTGGACTGGCCGCTACAGCTAGAGCATCATTGGGCGTTTACAATGTCAAAAATGACATAGATCAACTCAATGATTCAATTAATAAATGTAAAAAAATTTTTGATTTAAAATGAACCTAAAAGAATTATACCAAGAAATTATATTAGACCATGGAAAAAATCCTAGAAATCTTAAAAGTATTAGTCATTATAATAAAGATGCGAAAGGATACAATCCCCTGTGCGGTGACAAGGTTCATATATATTTAAAATTAAATAATAATATGAAAATTGAAGATATATCTTTTGAAGGAAGTGGCTGCGCTATTTCAATGGCCTCTGCATCTATAATGACTGAATTATTTAAAGGCAAAGAAGAAAATGATGTAAAAGAAATAGTAAGTGATTTTTTAGATATGATAAAGGAAAAACCTGAGTTAAGCACAAATAAATTAAAAGAAGATGAAAAAACTAAATTGATGTGTCTTTCAGGTGTAAAGCAATATCCAATGCGTGTTAAATGCGCAACTTTATCATGGCATACATTAACTTCTGCAATGAATAATAATAAAGAAGATGTAAATACTGAAAATGTTAAAATTTAATGAATTTAAAAGATAAAATTATTGCAGAAATAAAAAAGATTTACGATCCTGAAATACCTGTGAATATATATGAATTAGGTTTAATTTATGATATTATAGTTCAAAAAGATAAAAGTGTTAAAATTAAAATGACTTTAACGACACCTAATTGCCCAGTTGCTGAGAGCTTACCCAAAGAAGTTAAGGATAGTGTTATGGAAATTGGAGATGTAAAAAAAGTAGATTTGGATTTAGTTTGGGACCCACCCTGGGATAAATCTATGATGTCAGAAGCTGCTAAATTGGAGCTAAACCTATGAGTCAGCAAATAATTAAATTAAGTGATAATGCAGCTAACAGAATAAAAGAAATTATGTCTAAGGCAGAAACAGATTCGATTGGAGTTAGAGTTGGAGTTAAATCGGGAGGATGTGCTGGCATGTCATATGTAATGGAGTATGCAAAAAATATTAATCCAAATGATGAGGTTGTAGAAGATAAAGGGGTTAAAGTTTTTATCGACTCAAGTGCTATAATGTATCTGCTTGGCACTGAAATGGACTATAAAAAAGAAGAATTTTCCTCAAATTTTGTCTTTAAAAATCCTAATGAAACTGAAAGATGTGGATGCGGGGAGTCCTTTAAGGTATAATATCACTGATATGAGAGACACAAAACACCTAGAGAAGCATTCAAATAAACTTGCTGATAATAAGAAGGAAAAATCTTTATTTAGAAATCTACGTAAAGAAGTAGAAGCAGGTGCACACGGAACTTTAGATTATACTATTAAAGAAGGTGTAAACAAAAATAAGATTGCTGACGATAAAATTATAAAAAATAAAAAATAATCTTAACAACTATAATACATTTCGAACTCTATTGGATGAGGAGTATGTTCAAAGTTGTGAATTTCTTCAAATTTTAGAGCTATATAGGCATCAATTTGATCATCAGTAAAAACATTTCCTTGTTTTAAGAAAGATCTGTCTCTGTCTAAACTTTCCAATGCTTCTCTTAAAGATCCACAGACAGTTGGAACTTTTTTAACTTCATTTTCTGATAAAGCATACAAATCTTTATCAAGTGATTTACCAGGATCGATTTTATTTTTTATACCGTCTAAACCAGCCATAAGCATAGCTGAAAATGTTAAATAAGGATTTCCTGCAGCATCGGGAAATCTTATTTCACATCTCGCTCCTTTTTTATTTAAAGTAATTGGAATTCTGCATGAGGCAGATCTATTTCGTGCTGAATACGCAAGTAGAACTGGCGCTTCAAATCCAGGAATTAATCTTTTGTAACTATTTGTCGTAGCATTCGAAAAAGCATTTATAGCTTTTGCGTGTTTTAATATTCCACCAATATAATAAAGTGCTGTTTTTGACAGTCCGGAATATTCATTACCAGAAAAAAGAGGAGTTTGACCTTTCCATAAGGATTGATGTATATGCATTCCTGATCCATTATCGCCTTTAACTGGCTTAGGCATAAATGTTGCAGTTTTCCCAAAAGAATGAGAAACCATTTGAACCACATATTTATATAATTGAACGTTATCTGCTTGACTAACTAATGTATTGTATAACATACCAAGCTCATGTTGGCTTGGAGCTACTTCGTGATGATGTTTTTCTACTGTGATACCCACATCTTTTAATCCTTTTAAATATTCACCTCTCATATCTTGTGCACTATCTACAGGCGGAACAGGAAAATACCCACCTTTGATTCCGGGTCTGTGTCCCATATTGCCATTTTCATATTTTTTTCCTGAATTGTAAGGACCTTCTGCACTATCAATTGCAAAGCTAGTTTCATTCATATCATTTTTTATTCTTACATCATCAAAAACAAAAAATTCTGGTTCAGGTCCAAAATATGCTTTGTCCCCAACTCCAGTTTTTTTCAAATAAGCCTCAGCTTTTTTTGCAATTCCTCTCGGATCTCTTTCGTATGAGTCTTTTTTAACTGCATCTAATATATCGCAGAACAATATTAGAGTATTGTGAGAAGTATAAGGATCCACAACCTGTCTGCTTAGATCAGGTTTTAAAATCATGTCAGATTCGTTTATTGCTTTCCATCCAGCAATAGAAGAACCATCAAAAAAAACACCATCATTTAACATTTCTTCATCAACTATTGTTGAATCCATTGTTAAATGTTGCAATTTTCCTCTAGGATCAGTAAACCTTAGGTCTACAAATTCGATCTCTTTGTCTTTTATTAATTTTAAAACTTTATTAGAACTCATAATTTCTCCTGTGTACTGCACTTATTATCAAAAAAAGAAGTAATAAAAAGGTAATATTACAAGATATCACCTATGCATTTCTTACATGGATAAATGGCAATTAATATGAAATTATCAATTCACAAATTGTTACAATTATTAATTGAATGGAAAATTTACTAAATAAAGAACCAGTCCAAAGAGTTTTGAAAGCTTTGAATGATTTTGACGAATCATTAAAAGTAGAAACTTTAATTAGTTCAGCACGAACTGCAAAAGATGCAGCAGAAAGTTTAAATACAGAAGTTGGCTCTATTGTAAAAAGCTTGTTACTTAGAACAAAAAGCTCTTTCTTGTTATGTCTAGTTGCAGGTGATAAGAGATGTTCTCTAAATAAAATTAAAAAATTGTTAAATGAAAAAGATGTAAGCATGGCAAATGCAGATCAAGTAAAAGAAATAACGGGTTTTACAATAGGAGGAGTTTCTCCAGTGGGTCATTTAAATAAAATTGATATTTTTATAGATGAATCTTTAGAAAGATTTGAAAATGTATTTGCAGCAGCAGGGCACCCTCATAGCATTTTCAAAATTAATTTTGTTAATTTATGTAAAATTACAAATGGATTAGTTAAGAATATATCTGAATGAGAGAACCAAAAATTATAGATTATGTTCTTCTTACGATTTTGGCTTTGATATGGTCCTCAGCTTTTTTTAATATTAAAATTGCAACCTATTCTTATGGACCAGTTACAATTGCTTTTTTAAGAATTTTTTTTGGAGCAATCCCAGTAATTGGCTTATGCTTGTTTAAAAAAATAAAAATTGAAGCATTTTCAAAAGATTGGTACTGGTTTGCTGCAATAGGTTTAATAAATTTAGTAATTCCATTTTTTTTAATTGCATACGGCGTTCAAAAAGTTCAAAGTAATTTAGCAGCAATATTAATGGCAAGCACACCTCTAAGTGCTACAGTATTAGCTCATCTTTTTACAGAAAATGAAAAAATTAATTTTGCAAAAGTTTTAGGTGTTCTTATCGGTTTTTCAGGAATAGTTTTTTTATTTTCAGACAATATTTTGATTAACGAAAGTAATTTTAAGTCAGCTTTGTTGATATTACTTGGTTCAACCTTTTATGTTATTGGAGGTTTATTAACTATAAAAATAAGCAATAAAAAAAATGAAAATGTCACAGCTTCAATATTAATATGGGCAACAATATTCTTAATACCTATTACAGCTTATACAGAGCAGCCTTGGAGTTTAAATCCAAGTACAGAATCAACAATTTCAGTTATTTATCTTGGAGTAGTCGCTACAGGTTTAGCATGGTTACTTAGATTTAGAATATTAGTAAACAATGGGTTAGTTTTTCAAGCACAAGTAGCTTACTTAATTCCTATATTTGGAATAATACTGGGTTATATATTTTTAAATGAATTAATTACTCCAAAAGTTTTAGTAGCAGTTGTTGCGGTAATTATTGGTATTTATTTTGTTAAAAAATCTAATACTAAAAAAATTACTTCAGTTTAGAAATTTCTTTTATATGTGATGGTCTTATTTCACAGCATCCACCTAAAATAGTAGCACCATTTTTTTTAAACTTTTTTGCATAATTAAAGAATGCAGACTCATTTAATTCTGTGTTTGTTCCTAAAACAGTGTTTGGGTTTCCAGCATTTCCCCACGCATCTTTTGAAGCTACAGTATAACCTACTGGTATTTTTTTAAATGCATTTAACTTGAAACCGTAAGCAATATCGATATTTTTTAACTCATTAATGACAGCTTCATAAGCTTTAGGAGAAATACAAGCCATAATAACACCAAGCCATTTACTATTTTTATATTTTTTAACTATATCTTCAATTGTTTCTTCTGAAGGTAATTTGCCGGTATCTCTTAGATGAATACCAATTAAAACTGGCAAGTTAAACGATTCAATTGAGTTCAATGCAATTTCACATTCTAGCCCACTACTCATCACATCGAGGTAAAAAAAATCAATGCCATTTTTAAGAATCTTAGCTTGATCATAAAAATTTTTTTCTATTGAATCTAAATCTTTTCCTAAGTCAGATTCATAAGTTTGTTTTTGATTAGGCAAACCTCCGGCAATTAAAATATCTTTTTTTGAGATATCTCGTGCTTTTTGTGCTAGTTCAACAGCTTTAATATTTATTTTTTCAAAATATTTTTCACAATTATTTTGAATTAATCTATTTCTTCTAGCAGTAAATGTTGAAGTGACTATAACTTCTGCACCAGCATTTATAAAATCTAAATGTGTATCAACAACTAATTGATGACAACTTTCATCAATTAAAGCATGCGCAGACCATAAAGTTCCCTTTGGTTTTAACCCATTGCGAAGCAATTCTTGCCCCATACCCCCATCAAGAATCCTTGTTGTTTTAAAATAATTTATATTCATAGAAATGATTTTGTAATATAATTTAAATTTGTTAACTTCATTTTTATGAAAGTAAATATAGCACTTTTAACAGTAACAGATACTAGAACTTTAAAAACAGACAGGTCTGGTGCTATTTTAGTAAAAAAGATAAATAAAGCTAAACATAATTTATTAGATAGAAAAATCTGTAAAGATAATAAGAAGGATATAAAAAAAATATTAAAAAAATGGCTAAACAAAAAGAAGATTGATGTTATTATAACAACAGGTGGAACAGGGTTAACAGGTAGAGATATAACACCGGAAGCATTAAATGAAGTTGCTGAAAAACACATTCCTGGCTTTGGTGAAGTTTTTAGAATGTTAAGTTTAAAAACTGTTGGTACATCTTCAATTCAATCAAGAGCATGCGCAGTACTTGCTAAAGGAAAATATATATTTGCATTACCTGGTTCATCAGGAGGTGTTACAGATGCATGGGATAGAATATTAAAATACCAATTAAATATAAAAAATAAGCCTTGTAATTTTGTAGAATTATTTCCTAGGTTAAAAGAAAAATAATAAATTATTATTTTTGATACTTTTCTTTCCATTCAGAGTATGACATGCCATAAATGTATTTTCTTGCATCATCGTCTGATATTTTGATTCCCTTTTTTTCAGCTTCCTCTCGGTACCATTTTGACAAACAGTTTCTACAAAAACCAGCTAAATTCATAAGATCTATATTTTGAACATCTTTTCTTTCTCTTAGATGTTTAATTAGTCTTTCAAATGCTGCAGAATTTAAATCTTCTTTTGTATTTCTTTCCATAATTTTATATATAATTTTAAATAGTCAATTTAACATGTTTTTCAATAATTTATACATATAATTACTACAACTTGTAATGATACAATTATTTTCATTTTTTTTCGCCGCTTCAATTTGCACAGTTTTAACTGGTAATTTTTTTTTAAATTTATTTTTAAATGGAAACAATAAAGATGAATTTTCTTTTTCAGAAAAAGGCATGTATGGCATAATTATTTTAAGTTTTATTAGCTTATTTGTTAATTTTTTTTATAAAATAGATTATTTTATTTCTAGTATATTATTTTTAATACCTGCAATTTTTGTAATTATTAATTTAAAAAATATAAATAAAAAATTTATAAAAAAAATAATAATTCATTCAATCATTATTTCAATAATAGCTTGTATATTTATTGCGTTTGATAATATTCAGCGACCAGATGGAGGAACATATCATTTACCATATATTAAAATCATAAATGATTATAAAATATTTTTAGGAGTTGCTAATCTCAACCCATTTTTTGGAGTAACATCAATTTTTCAATATACTTCTGCAGTTTACAATAATTTTTTGTTTCAAGATATTGGAATTGTTATACCGCTTGCTTTGCTGGCAGGTTTTTTTATTGACTATTTTTTTAGACAGTTTTTTTTAAACAAAAATAGTGATGATTTTTTTTATAAATTTTATATTTTTGCAATTATTTCTTATTTTTTCATAGAAATGAACAGATATAGTGATTATGGTAATGATAATCCTGCACATATATATTTTTTTTATTTGTTATCATTAATTTTAAGAAAAGATTTTATTTTGAGTGACAAAAATAACTTTAAACTTTTTACTTTAATTTCATTGTTTTGTTTTTTAAATAGACCTTTTTTAATATTATCCTTATTCTTTCCAGTTTTTTATTGGTTAAAAAATAAATTTTACTTGTCTTTTAGATCATTTCCTTTTTTCTCATTATTATTTTTATTTCTATGGATATTAAAAAATTTTTTAACTACTGGTTGTGGAATTTATCCACTATCTTTTACTTGTAATGACAAATTGTCTTGGTATTCCAACAATCCAACTTTTAGAATTTCTGCAAAAAATGTTAGTCAATTTTCTGAATTACATGCTAAAGGCTGGAAATACATAGTTAATAGAGTGGATTACCAAAACTATTCAGTAAAATCCGAAGAGAAAAAAAAATATTTAGAAAATTTTAATTGGCTAAATTTAGAATGGATAAAAAGACACTCTTTTACTATAAAAAAAAAAATAGATATATTTATAATATATCTTTTTATAGTAGGTCTTTTTATTTATTTATTTAAAAATAATAAAAAAAAAATAAATTTTTTATCTTTTAAAGACTCTAGACTAAGTTCTTTTTTTATTTTTTCATTAATTGGAGTACTATTATTAATTTATAAATTTCCTCTTGGAAGGTACGGAACCTCATACATGGTATTAATTATAGTCTGCCTTTTGTATCCATTATATTATTATCTATTTAATCAGTCTACTTCAGACAGAATATACAAAATTCTTCTTACATTTGTTATTATTTTAAGCATAGTGGCATTAACTAAAAACTTTAAAAGAATAATATTTAATTATGAAGCCAACTATGATGGCGCTCCTTGGCCGAGAATTTATGATCATAATTTCGAAATGGAAGGATCAAGTAAAAAGGACAATTTACCAATGAAATTTAATAAAATTAATAAAAATGGAATTATTGATTTGTATTATATTGTAAGTACAAACTTTTATTTATCACAAAGGGTTACACTGTGCTTATACAATGAAAGTCCTTGCGCACAATCATCTGAAAACTTTGATAATTTCAGTATAGAAAATAAAAAAGGCTATTATTTAATAAAATTAAAAAAATAATGTGTGGAATAACTGGTATTTGTAATTTCGAAAAAAAACCTTCAATTGAAATTGTAAAATTGATGGCATCAAAACTAATTCACAGAGGACCAGATGATACTGGATATTTTGATAATGAGCATGTTTCTTTTGGTCATAAAAGACTGTCAATTATTGATTTAGAAAAATCAACTCAACCAATGAAAGATAGTCAAAATAATAATGTGATTATATTTAATGGAGAGATCTATAATTTTAAGAAATTAAAAAAAGAATTGGAACTTTTAGGACATCAATTTAAAACTAATGGAGATACAGAAGTAATTTTGAAATCATATGCTGAATGGGGAGAAAATTTTATAAAAAAACTTGAAGGTATGTTTGCTTTTTGCATTTGGGATGACAAAGAAAAAAAAATTTTATTAGCAAGAGATAAATTTGGTGAAAAACCTCTTTTTTATTATTTTTCAAATAAAATCGGTTTTTTGTTTTCTTCAGAAATAAAATCTTTTTTAGCTGTTAAAGAGATAAAAGATGAACTTGATTTTGACCAATCTAGCTTTAATGAATATTTAACTTTAAATTACTTAATAAATAATAAAACATTTTTCAAAAACTTATTTTCGCTACCGCCCGCAAGCTACATTTCTATAGATTTAAAAAAATATAAAAAAGATCCCGAAGTATTTCAATATTGGTTTATAGAAAATTATTTTCAAGATAAAACAAAAGATACATTCGAAGAGTCTTCGCAAAAGTTAAATAATTTAATTAAGAACTCTGTTGAGCAGAGAATGTTCAGCAATGTTGACAATGGAACATTTCTATCAGGAGGAATTGACTCAAGCACAATATCTTTACAATTAAAAGAAATCGATAATCATAAAATGACTGCTCATAATATATTTTTTAAAGAAAAAGATTTTAATGAATACAAGGATGCAAAAATTATTTCGGATTATTTAAAAATTAAATTGGATTATTATGAAATACCACAAGGAAAAAATTTAGTTGATGATTTCCCAAATCTAATTGATGCAATGGATCAACCGATGTCAGATACATCATTTATTGCTACATATTATTTATCAAAATATTCATCTGTTAAATCAAAAGTTGTTCTTTCTGGAGATGGAGGCGATGAATTATTTTGTGGTTATGATACTTATATTGCAGATGTTTATAGGAAGTTTTTTCCTAAAATAGATTTGAGATCTAAATTTATAAAAAATATTATTTCTAAATTATTTAAAACTAAATTCACAAAAGTAGGCGTTGATTATAAAGTAAATAAATTTTTAAACGCATTATCACATAATAATAATTATTCTCATGTTTTATGGAGAGAGATATTTTCGTTAAATGAAAGAATAAATATTTTTAATAAATATGACCATAAATTTATTAATTATGATTTTTTAGAATTTGTAGATAAAGAATTAAAAAAAGTACCAGATGTTAACTATTTAGACCAGTACATGTATATAGATTTAAAATCATGGCTTCCTAATGACATATTATATAAAATTGATAGATCAACAATGCACAATTCACAGGAATCTAGGCTTCCATTTTTAGACAGCAAAACTGTTGAGTATGTTTGTTCATTACCTATAAATTATAAAATAAAATATTTTGAAAGAAAAAGAATTCTAAAATCTATTGTTAAAAAAAAATTGCCAAAATCTTTATTTCAAAAAAAGAAAAGTGGCTTTGGAACACCTATAGGTTTATGGTTGGTTTTTGATAGAGATTTTAAAGAAATGGCTTATGATTTACTCAGTACTCAATTTATGAAGAATTTGTTTTGTAATAAGGAAATAAATCGAATTTGGAATTCACATCAAAATATGGAAGAAGATCATTCGTATAAAATATTTAATTTAATTTGTTTGAGTCAATGGATTATAAATAATAAACTCGAAAATAAAATATGATATCAGTAGTACTGCCTTGTTTTAATGAAGAAGATTCAATTCAAAAAAATATAGATTCTATAAAAAAAGAATTAGATAAATACGGAAAAGATTATGAAATTATAGTTGTAGATGATGGATCAAAAGATAATTCACAAGAAAAACTAAAAAATTTAGATATAAAAATTGTTAACCATCCACACAACATTGGCTATGGAGCAGCTTTAAAAACAGGAATAAATAATGCAAGATTTGACACAATAGTAATTAGCGATATTGACGACTCTTATCCATCCAAACATATATCTGAATTACTAAATATTTATTTTGAAAGTTCACAGTCTTCATCTGGCTATGACATGGTTGTAGGAGCAAGAAAAGGAAAAGAGTATTATGGCTCATTTTTTAAATTTCTTTTTAGAAAACTTCTTAAATATTTAGTCCAATGGACAACTGGAAGAAAAATTGTGGATGTTAATTCTGGATTAAGGGTGTTTTCAAAAAAAACTATAAGTTCATTTTTACCACATTTGTGTAATACATTTAGTTTTACTACATCTTTAACACTAGCATATATGCTGAACACAAAATTTGTTAAATATCATCCCATAGAATATGAAGTTAGGACAGGCAAAAGTCATGTTAAAATATTTAGAGATTCGTTAAGAACATTACAATATATTGTTGAAGCAATAATATATTATAATCCACTAAAATTATTTTTATTATTTTTTATTTTTTTTATAATTACTTCAATTACTTTATTGTTTTTAAATTTAAATAATCCATCGACTATTTATATTTTTTTCTCAGGTTTTTCTTTTATGCTTTCATTTATCTCTCTTTTTTTTGGATTCTTATTAGATTTAATTAGACAAAACTCTAATAAAAAAAATAATGAATAAATGATTTATATAATTGGTTCAGGTTTTTCAGGATTAACCACAGCGTATGCATTAAATAAAAAAGGAATACAATCTACTGTAATTTCTCCAGGAGAAAAAACAAAAACAATAAATATTTCTTTAATAAAATATTTGTTAAAAAACAATGGAGAAATTTTAAATAATTCTAATTTTTTATCAAAAAAAATTAATAAATTAAATAAAGCAAATATAATTAATTGCAAATATTTGCTTTCACATATGGATGGAGGACAATCAAATGTATGGGGTGGAGTAGTTGGTAATATTGGTGAATATAATTATAATGATAGCCTTATTAAAAAAACTGAAATATTAAAATATAAAAAAGAAATAATAAAATTATTAAAAATAATAAACATTAAATATAAAAAAAAAGACAATAAAAAAATAAATAATTTTTTATTAGAAAAAAACTATTCAGTATCAAAAAAGGATGCTTCAAATTTAAAAAGGTATTTATTAAAAAAAAAAGTAATTTTTAAAAATAATTTATTCGTAAAAAAAATTGATTTAAAAAATTCTACATTAAAGATTCATGATATCAAAACTAACGATCAATTTGATTTACCTTATACAAAGCTATTTTTGTCATGTGGCCCGATAGAAACATCTAAATTAATATTAAATTCTATTAAAAATATAAAAAAAATCGTTTTAAAAGAAACGCAACATTTTTATGCATTAATTAAAATTAACCATAACTTAAAAAGTCGTTTTTTTGACGCAATAAGCGGAAAGTATAATTTTTCTTGTCAACTGTATTCATTAAAAAATATTGTAGGTTTATTTTTTAAAAATTATCTAAAAAATTTAAATACTTTTAATAAAAATAAATACTTTATTGGACAGTGCTATCTTAACTCTAATTATTCTGGTAAAATAAATATTTCTAAAAAATCTGGCAAATTTACAATAGAAGGAAAACCGAATTTAAGATTTAATAAATCTCAATTTAAAACTGATATAAACAAGTTTAATAAACAAAATAAAGTTTTAGAAATAAAGAAATTATTTTTTAATAAAATTGGGGCCTCAAATCATTTAGGTGGCTCGATACCAGTTACTAGTAACAGGAATATTAAACTTGGAGTTAGTAAATTTGGTAAATTGAACAATCAAAAAAACATATACATTTCCGACTCTTCAATACTTAACGATATAGACATTTCTCCAATTACAATATTTTCATTAAATAATATTTTAAGAATGATACTTAGTAATAAAAAAATATAATAAAAAGATATGGATAAAAAAAAATGCATCATAACAGGTAGTAATGGATATTTAGGAAGGCAATTATCAATAATATTTAAAAAATATGGTTGGCAAGTAGTAGAATTATCTAGCTCAAATAAAGATGATCAATTTAATTTTGATTTAAAAAATATAGAAAATTTTAAATATAATGTACTTGAAAAATGTAATTTATTAATTCACACAGCTTACGATTTTTCAGCAAATAGCTTTGAAAAAAGTATTTCAACAAATGTCAACGGATCAGAAAAATTATTTCATTTTGCAAAAAAAATGAATGTAGAAAAAATAATTCATATATCTTCTTTAAGTTCTTTTAATAAAGCAAAATCTATTTATGGAAGGACAAAAATAGAAATAGAAAAAGTTTCAAAAAAATATGGTGTAATAAATTTAAGAGCAGGACTTTTTTTTGGAGGAGATTCAAAATTAATAGAAAAAATTAGTAATATTTGTAAAAAAATTCCAATTATTCCTTTAATTGGCAATGGTAGTTTTAAATTACATTTATGCCACTATGAGGATTTGTCAAACTTTATACTAAATATTTATAATGACAAAAATTGTGATTTATCAGAAATTTATTATTGTTGTTCCAAAACAAGCATAACATTTAAACAGCTAATTAAAAAAATTTCTAATAACAAATTAACAATACCAATACCAGTAAACTTTATCATTATTTTTTTAAAAATGATTGAAGCAACGAAAATTAAATTGCCTTTAAATTTAGATAATCTTTATGGATTGATACTATATAATGATGAGATAAAATTTGAAAATTCTGACAAATATAAAATTCTTTTCAGAACTTTATAATTTGATGATTAAAGTTTAAACATCATTTTTTTTGTGGTAAAAAATAAAAATGAAATTATCAGGTTATTATCAAATTAATCAAAATAAACAAAAAGTTTGGGAAGCATTAAATGATCCTGACATTTTACAAAAATCAATTCCTGGATGTGAAGAATTTAAAAGAAATTCTGATACAAATTTTAGTGCTATAGCCACAAATAAAATTGGACCATTTAATGCTACTTTTACTGGTGATATTGAATTAAAGGAAATAAAAGCACCTGATAGCTATGTGATTGAAGGTTCCGGAAATTCACCGGTAGGCTTTGCTTCTGGTAATGCCAAAGTAAAACTAGAAGAATCTGAAGGTGGAACAAAACTTATTTATGAAGTTGAAGCAAATGTTGGTGGAAAAATTGCTCAAGTTGGTTCACGATTAATTGATATGACAGCTAAAAAAATGGCAGATATTTTTTTTGGTAAATTCACAGAATTGATCTCAAAACAAGATAATACCCAAAAAATTGATTTTAATGCAATTAATGAAAATCAGAAATCAAACACCTCAAATCAATCTAAAAAATATTTAAGTAACAAAACCATAATTTTCATATCTTCGTTAATTTTATTAGGAATAGTTGCATATTTAATTATTTAAGTCGCGTCATAGTAGAATCAAAATTTCATAAATAATTGAACATTTTTTTTTATTATGATTAAATGATCGCAGCAAATTAGTAACTTTTTCAAGGAGGTGGGACATGAAAAGGGTAAGTGTTGAAGTTAATGGTAAGAAATTTACAAAAGAAATACAAGATCATACAATTTTATCAGTTTTTATTAGAGAAATTTTAAATTTAACAGGAACACATGTTGGATGTGATACTAGCCAATGTGGGGCTTGCGTTGTTCATGTCGATGGCAAATCAATAAAAAGTTGTACAGCACTTGCAGCTGATGTGAATGGGTCAAAAATTACAACGATAGAAGGTATTGCAAAAAATGGGAATATGCATCCAATGCAAGAAGCCTTTAAAAAATTACATGGATTGCAGTGTGGTTTTTGCACTCCAGGAATGGTTATGAGCGCAATTGATTTATTACAAAATAATAAAAAACCAAGTGATACAGAAATTAGAGAATGGTTAGAAGGAAATATCTGTAGATGTACTGGTTATCAAAATATAGTAGCTGCTGTTAAAGAAGCAGCTTCTAAAATGTAGGAGAAAAAAGTTATGGCAAGTTTAGTTGGATCTAGAGTTGAAAGAAAAGAGGATAAAAAACTTTTAACCGGAAGAGGCAAATACACAGCAGATGTAAACTTCGTTAACCAAACATTTGCGTATTTTGTACGTTCACCTCATGCAAGAGCACAAATTAAAAAAGTTGATACTACTAAAGCAATGAAGGCACCTGGAGTAGTATCTATACTTACAGGAGCAGATATTGCCAATGATAAAATAGGAGGATTAATAGCTGGATGGAGAATTAAAAGTGAAGATGGTTCTGATATGAAAGTTCCAGCTCATCCACCACTTGCAAACGACACAGTTAATTATGTAGGGGATCATGTTGCAGTTGTAATAGCAGATTCACTTGATGAAGCTAGAAATGCAGCAGAGTTTGTTAAGGTTGATTATAAAGTTTTAAAAGCCGTAGTGGATACAAAAGATGCGATAAATTCAGATCAAATCTATAAAGATATTCCAAAAAATTTATGTTTTGATTGGCTTTTAGGTGATAGAGCCAAAGTTAAAGAAGCTTTCGAAAAAGCTGACAAAGTAATTAAAATCGATTTAATTAATAACAGACTTGTTCCAAATGCAATGGAACCAAGAGCAGCAAATGCAGATTACAACCCATCTACTGAAGAGATTACTTTATACACTACAAGTCAAAACCCTCATTTAGCTAGAATTATTATTTCTGCATTTAATGGTGTTGCCCCAGAAAACAAATTAAGAGTTATAGCTCCTGATGTTGGAGGGGGATTTGGGTCAAAGATTTACCCTTATGCTGAAGAAGTTGTATGTAGTTGGGCAGCAAAAAAAATTGAAAGACCTGTAAAATGGGTTGCCGATAGAACAGAGTCTTTTTTATCGGATTGTCATGGAAGAGATCATGTTACACATGCTGAGCTTGCAGTTAAAAATGATGGAACATTTTTAGGTTTTAAAAATGAAACAATAGCAAATCTTGGAGCTTATGCTTCAGTATTTGGAACTGTTACTCCAACTTATTTATTTGGCCCTTGTGCTACCGGAGTTTATAAAATGCCAGCAGCCTACACTAATGTAAAAGCAGTATTTACTAATACTGCACCAGTTGACGCTTATAGAGGAGCTGGAAGACCAGAAGCAACTTATACAATTGAAACATTAGTAGAAAAAGCAGCAAGAGAACTTGATATGGATCCAGCGGAAATTCGTATGAAAAATTTTCCAACTCAATTTCCATTCCAACAAACCTTAGTTCATTCTGTTGACTCAGGTGATTATGTTACAGGTTTGAACAAAGCTATGGAAGTAGCTGACTACAAAGGTTTTGAGAAAAGAAAAAGAGATTCTGCTGCTAAAGGAAAGTTAAGAGGAATAGGATTATGTTCATACTTTGAGGCTTGTGGTATAGCACCATCGCCTGTTGTGATGATGTTAGGATGTGGAATAGGATTATGGGAATCTGCAGAAGTAAGATTTAATCCAACAGGAAATGTTACTGTATTTACTGGTTCACATAGTCATGGACAAGGCCATGATACTACATTTGCACAAATTGCTGCAGATCAACTAGGTGTACCAATAGAAAATATTGAAATCTCTCATGGAGATACTGACAAAGGACCTTTTGGTTATGGAACTTATGGTTCAAGATCTTTAACAGTAGGTGGAACAGCAATAGTTAAAGCCTGCGATAAAATAATAGCAAAAGGAAAAAGAGTTGCAGCAAAAATGTTAGAAGCAAACGTGGATGATGTGGAGTTTAGCAATGGAGAATTTGTTGTAGCAAAATCAAATAAAAAGAAAACAATTGGTGAAATTGCATTTGCTTGTTATTTACCAGGAACTTATGGAGAGGTTAAATCACCTTTACCTGAAGGAGAAGAACCAGGACTAAAAGAAACATCATTTTTTGATCCTGTTAACTTTTCTTTCCCAGCAGGTTCACACATTTGTGAAGTAGAAGTAGACCCTGATACAGGTGAAACAAAAGTGGTGAAATATACTGCGATAGATGATTTTGGAACAATTATTAACCCTTTAGTAGTTGAAGGACAAGTTCACGGAGGAATAGTTCAAGGAATAGGACAGGCACTTTATGAAAATTGTCACTATGATGAGTCTGGCCAATTAGTTACAGCATCTTATATGGATTATACTATGCCTAGAGCTGATAATTTTCCAGAATTTGATTTAGGATTTACATGTACGCCCGCGACTTCAAATCCACTTGGAACTAAAGGATGTGGTGAAGCCGGAGCAATTGCATCACCACCAGCTGTGATGAATGCTGTGATGAATGCTGTTGGAACAGAAATTTCAATGCCAGCAACAGCGGAAAAAGTTTGGAAAGCTTGTAATCAAAATAAGAAAAAAAACTCGGAAGCAGCATAAGGAGAAAACATGAAAACATTTAATTATCATTCAGCTAAAGACGTAAAAGAAGCCTCAAAATTATCATCTTCTAGTTCAGCTTTTTTAGCAGGAGGAATGACAACTATTCCATCTATTAAATTAGGGTTAGCAAGTTATAGAGATATTATAGATATAAAAGGAATAAAAAGTTTGTCAGGAATTAAAGTTAGTGGCAAGTCTGTAAAAATTGGAGCAACCACAAAACATGTTGAAGTAGCAAATTCAAAAGATGTAAAGAAAGCAATACCATCTTTAGCTGCTTTGGCCGAAGGAATTGGAGACCCTCAAGTAAGAAATAGAGGTACAATTGGAGGATCAATTGCTAACAATGATCCATCTGCTGATTATCCATCTGCATGTATAGCTTTGAATGCAGTTATTCATACTAATAGTAGAAAGATAGAAGCTGATAAATTTTTTAAAGGCATGTTTGAAACTGCATTAAAGAGTGGAGAAATTATTGAAGCAATAGAATTTTCAATTCCAGAAAAATCAAATTATCAAAAATATCCAAACCCTGCATCAAGATATGCTGTTGTTGGAGTTTATGTGGCTAAACATAAAAGTGAAGTTAATGTTGCGGTTACAGGAGCAAAATCATGTGTTTATAATGATAAAGATTTGGCAAAAGCATTATCAAATAATTTTTCATCTTCATCAGTAGATGCAGTAAGAATTTCTTCATCAGAAATGAACTCAGATATACATGCATCTGCAGAATACAGAGCAAACATGGTGAAAGTGTTTGCAAAAAAAGCTGTTGAAGCTTGCTAATTTAATCTAACGGTATTAACCTAATATCAAATGAAAAACTCATTTGATGAAAAGATTCTTGAAGAAGCAAACGATTGGGTTAAAGCTAATCAGAAAGTTGTTTTGGCTACTGTCATACAAACTTGGGGCTCTTCACCAAGACAAGTTGGGAGCAGAATGATTGTAAATGAAACTGGAGATTTTTCAGGTTCAGTTTCAGGTGGATGCGTTGAGTCTGCTGTTGTTAGAGAATGCATAGGTTTAATTAAAGATAATAAACAATGTAAAAAAATTGAATTTAAAGTTTCAAACGAAAGTGCCTGGGAAGTAGGACTTGCTTGTGGTGGTGAGATAGCTGTTTATCTTGAGCAAATAAATTAATGAAACTAAAAATTCTTCAAGAAGTAATTAAAAAAAAAGATTCTAAAACTGAATTTGCAATTGTAACTAATCTAAAGGATGGTGATAGCGAGATATTTGAGAAAGGAAAAAAACTAAGTAAAAATTTTGAAAATTATCAAGATCAAATAGAAATTTTTTTTAATACAAAAAAAAATGGAGTTATAGAAAATACAGAGATTTTTGTTGAAACATACATAAGACCAATAAAAATAATTATTGTTGGTGCAGTACATATTGCTCAATACCTTGTAGATTTTGCAAAAAGTTTAAATTTTGAAATATCAATTATTGACCCAAGAGGTTATTTTGCATCAGAACAAAGATTTCCTGATTTAAAAATAATAAATAAATGGCCAGATGAAGCATTTAAAGAAATAGAAACAAATGAAAATACAGCTTTAATTGCTTTAACACATGATCCAAAAATTGACGATCCAGCATTGCAACATGCTTTAAATAAAAAATTTTATTATATTGGTGCTCTTGGAAGCAAGAAAACTCATGAGAATAGATGTCAAAGATTAAAAGAAGCTGGTTTTAGTGATGAACAAATTAATTCAATTCATGGACCAATAGGAATTAAATTAGGTGGCAGATCAGCACCTGAGATAGCCTTATCAATTATTGCTCAATTGGTTTCTGAAACTTATAAAAAATAATGATTAAAGCAATTTTTCTTGCCGCAGGTCAATCAAAGAGAATTAAATACGAAAATAAACTAGTTAAGAGATATAAAAAGACACCTTTAATTAATCATTCATTAAAAGTATTACACAAAACTAAAGTAAACAAAGTTATCATAGTTCTTGGCCATCAACGAAAAGAAGTCAAAAAAATAATTTTGAAGAATAAAAAAAATATTTTTATTTATAATAAAGATTATAAAAAAGGCATGGCATCTTCAATAAAAGTTGGATTAAAAAAAGTAGCAAGAAATGATAAAGGATTTATTGTTGTTCAGTCAGATATGCCATTTATCAAAAAATCA
>Ga0066836_10000437_pt1 | contig 19919 bp, 11 predicted proteins | sample ETNtaG_18_FD_71568 | JGI IMG/M metagenome (GOLD analysis project Ga0066836, IMG submission 71568) | Marine microbial and viral communities from oxygen minimum zone, Eastern Pacific Ocean - ETNP201302SV91 | ecosystem: Environmental > Aquatic > Marine > Oceanic | place: Pacific Ocean: Eastern... | reverse complement strand
AAAATCATCTACAGGGGTTTGAACCGTTGGCGCAGCCTGTCCAAACAGGGCGCTTAAGGATACAATACTTAAGGCAAAAAATAATTTATTAATATTACGATAGATAATTATTCCAGACTCAAAAGTTATTAGGGATATATTACCAAATCGCCAACATAGGCTTTGCGAGCATATCTTTCAGTGTCGCTAGTTTTGCCCATACTTGTAAAGACAATTTTATTACCGACAATTTGTAGATATTTGTTTCGACTGGTATTTGTTACGAGTCGTTTATCTGAGTTCGTTTTAATATTATAAAAATGTATCGGATTAGAAGTATCTTCAGAATCTTTAATATAAAAAATTACATTTTGTGTCGGATGCCAAGCAAAATTTTGATCATCAAAAGATATATCATCTCGAGAAGTTTTTACAGGACCAGCTATTTTTTTTTGAGAAACTAATGGTTTATCTAGCGGTGAATTAAGGAGCCAGAGATTAAAGATTTCTGATCCAGGATTTTCATTAGCCAAAAACGCTAGATAATTCCCTGAGTCATTTTTTGAGAATTTTGGAGAAATTTCATCAACCTCTTTTTCTCTTTTCCACTCAACCGTACTTGAGTAATCGTAGTCGTCTCTTAGCATAACAATTTTACTTAGCTTAGTTTTTTCATCCAATTTAACAAAAGCTAAACTTCCTTCATTGTTAGAGTTAAAATGATTTATTGTAACATCTTCAGAATAAACATTTTGATCTTCTAAAAAGCCATCAACATAATAACTTATCGCAATAGGTTCTTTTTCATTCTTTTTAGCAAAAATAAACCAATCTTTGTCATAATCATTATTTACAGCAAAGGATTGAATAAAAACGTCATGTTTATTAAAAACCTTTTTTCCCAAATCATTTAAATATTTTTTCTTATCATTGAACAGATGTAAATCAAGGGAATAAAAATGTTTCAAACCAATTTGATTTTTGCTGTTAAAATAAAAAATATCTTCCCCGGTTGTTGACCATTTAATCTGTTGAACAAATAAGCTCCGTGAAGATTTGAAGCTTTTCTTTATTGGAATAACATTAGAAGGATCTTCAAGATTTACAATATAGCCTTTAAAGCGCCCACCGCCAGGTATTGACTCTAGCGCGAGCCATTTACCGCTTGGAGATAATTGCACTCTTTTTACTGAAGAGTTATCAGGCAATGCAATTTCCTTCAGATTTTTAATTTTAAAATTTTGAGAACTCCCAAAAGTAAAAGCAGCAATTAGTAATATTATTGTCTTTGAAATACTAATTAGCAAAATAACCTCCAATTCCAATCGCAACTGCAACCCATATAAAATATTTACGTAAACCTGATTTTTTATTTTGAGTTTCTGAAACTGAAACTTCTAATTCAATATTTTCATTATGATCAATATAATAAACGTAGTATGATTTATCACCTTCCTTGATTATGGCAGCTTCCATAGGGTCAATGGTTTCTATGCTTGAACCGCTTTTCTTTTTTACTTCAATTAAATAATTTTGATCACCATTGGAAATAGTTTCTTCAGTACTTTTTAAAATGCTGTATTCATTTGCTGGCACCCTTAATTCTATTTCACCTGGGGAGGGGGATGGTTGCAGAGCCCAACCTTCCATATAGTCTATTTCAAGAACTTCACTGTCATAATTTTTAAGATTAAAAGATTTGCGATACCGTTTTAATTTTCTATTTCCATCCTGAAAAATAAATATATACTCTTGATCCTGATTCAAAATCGGAAGATCTGGAATTGAAAGAACATATCCATCGTTAAGATCATCACTAAAGTTTCCATTATTTTTTAATGAATCAGTATGGGTAAAAAACCCTAATTGCATATCGCTTTCTTGTTTAGCCAAATCATAAAACCAGGTAGTATTTAAATAGTCCAGCCGACTTTTCTGTAAAGCATTTAAATCTTTGGTAGGATATTTAAATTGTATTTTTACGGGCTCTCCATTTTTATAGACTACTTTTCTCTTTTCAGGAATATCTTCACCTCTTAGTTTTATATATAAATCTGAAAATTTTAAATCCTCTTTGTTATTTACATTTTTATTAAATATAAATTCTTCATTTATGATTTCATCTTTAATATCAGAAAGATCAATTGATATCCTGCTCGTATCATTTTGAGAAATAAAAGTTTTGAGATCATTTAAATTATTTTTGTATTGCTTAAACTCGCCATTTTGAAATCTAAATTTCGAAAACCACAATCTCCATAAAACGAGCTCTTTGCGGTAATTTTCAGGAGAATCTTCTTCATTTAACTTTAATTGATCTATTTTTTGTTCAAAAATATCTTTTGTTTCTGACCATGTCATACCTTGAATTGTGTATTTACCATCAATGATAGCTTCATAAGCGCTTTCAATTACCTGAATAGTAATTTCATCATTATCTACTACTTGAGCATTAACTGAGATTGTGTTAGTAAAAAGAATAGTTAGTAAATAGTAGTAAGCAGGTTTCATAATAAAACCATCATTGAAATGATTAACGTTGAAAAAATAATATTAAGTACATTTATATTTTTTTTATCTTTTTCGATTTCAGGATCAATCATATAAATACCTTGACCATAAAAAGTATGATCAGTTTGATTTGTGCGAAACTTTTCACCTTTATTTTCGTATTTTTTATGATTAGGAGATACTACTCTAAATTTAATTTCTTCATCAGTTTTATCTATCAAGGCTACACTAAATGCGTTTCTCTTATTACTTATGTAAGTTTTATCGTTGTAATCTGATTTTGGAATTGTAATTTTATTTTCTTCTTCCCACTTTATCTTATTTTCACGAATATTAATTTTACTTGAATATAATTTTTCGTTCTTATTTTTCATCTTTCTACGAATCTGTCTCCCGGCCCTTGTTCGCTTCAGTTCTTTTAATTTTTCACTAGCCTTTGTTAAATCTCCTAATCCCATGGCCAAGTCAACTTCAGCAAAAAAAAGCTCAAATTCTCTATTTGGATTATTTGAGTTTGACTTTACATAGTCTTGCCAATTATCAATTTCTTGGACTCTGAGAAATATATCATCGGCTTGTTCAAGTTTTTTTAAATCTGATTCCTCTAAAAGCTCATCTGTTCTCTGTTCATAAAAAAATTCATTTGGGATCACTTTTGTTAATTCGATAACCTTTTTCAATCGGCCTTCTACAATATTTTGATCGGAATCTCTATTAGGATTCTGAGGCCATAGATCGTAGTCCTTTATGCTATATCCTAAATCGCCAGCCTTTTTATAAAGTTTTGTAGCCTCATCATTGCCAGCATAGTGGTTTATTAAAGAGCTTAAATAATATTTCTGCCACCTGCTGTTGCTAATATTATTAGTTTTTTTAATAAGTTCGTCAAACTGGTTGCTTGATATAAAATCTGTAGTAATATCGTTTATTTGGTCAGGATGCCCATTAGGAAACAGCGCTTTAAAGATTTCATTTCTTCGGTTGTTAATATTTACTATTTCAGGGTTAAGCTCTGAATCTTCAACTTCAAATTCTAGATTAAAAACCAAAAGATCTTCATCTAAATATACCTCATCAATAAAAATATCTTTAATATTTTCACTAGATTTTTTCTTCCCCCGCTTCATTCTAGTTGTGACAGTGTCTTTTTTAAAATCTACAATCATTTGATTGTAGGCGGGGAATGATTCAAAGCCATAGCCTGTATTAATTTCAATCTTTGGTAGAATACTTAATGTTGTCTGCTTGGATTTATTTAATTTAATTGAAATCTTTTCAACTTTTGCTTTTGTGCCTCTTTCTATGGATTCTGCTAAAGTTAAATTAATTGAATTATTTCTAAATGGATCTACAGAGCTATTTATTTTTTGATTATTGTTAATAATTTTTGTATTGATGGTTTCAGCAAATTCATTTTCTCCTATACCTGATAATCGAACAATTTTATTTTTGTCAAAAGGATACTCAAATGGCTGAGGGGGTATACCATTCCAATCAACTACGATTTTTTGATTGCTTGTTGCGATGGTGGGACCATTTTTACTAATCTTTAAGGATAATTTATATTCACCATTTCTACCTTTTTTAAATTCACCCAACCATAAACCGGTGATTGAGAGTTCATTATAAGCTAATCTTTCAAAGGCTAGATCAGACTCTTTGATTTTAAGCTCTATAAGATTTTTATTAAATTTATCCAATGAAAGAATTTCATGTTGAAATTTATAGTCACCAAAATTTCTTATCTTATTTTCCCACTCAACCGCACCTTGACTTCCGCTAATTGGCTCAAGCGCTAGATATAATGTTTTGATATTAAAGTAGTCAAGCTGCTCATTTGAGTCGCGAATAACTCTTAATTGATCAAGTAATTTTGAATCATTTCTATTCTCAGGAACTATCATTTGATTTCTACCCCAAACCAATTTTATTTCACCAGCAGATATTTTACCCTTAGCTCCTAACCCAGGTTTAATATTTTTAATTTGGTTTTGATTATTAGATAGCGTTAAAAGTGGGAATTTGGGGTTTCTCATTATATCAATAACATTAACAATTTCTAAGCCGTCGATAACAAGTTTTTCATTAGTTTTAAAATCATTTGCAACTCGAATTGATAACAATTTTGAATTAACAAATTTTATAGTTTCGATATTTTTAGAACCCCTACCCGATAATCTTAAATTATTTATACTTTTTTGGTTCCAAGCTGCATTCAGATTTACTGGCAAATTAATTGAAATTATATTCCCTTTTTTTATAGTTTGCAAGAGACTGTCTTCTGCAATGGTTAAGGAAGGAAGAGGCGCAGATTTATTTCTAACTAAAAATTCAACATTATCTTCCATCTCAAATGATGGAACATCATTTGAGAAAGCAATTTGCACCGGCATATTAAAAACAAAACTTTTGGTATTAGAAAATGATTCAGTCTTTATTACCTCGCATTGCAGTGAATGCAGTCCCATTGGGCCAGAAGGTTTATTAAGAAATATTTCATCTAATTTTATTTTTTCTGCTTTTAAACTTTCTTTTATGATTAGATGTATATCTTTATTTCTTCTTATTTCTATATCGTAATAGTCGTTATTTGCAAAATCTTTATTTTGAATTAATAAATTATAACCTAATGGTTTGTCGAACTTAAAAATTAGCCTATCGCCTTTTTCAAAAAAAGGAAGCTCCTGGTCATCGCTTAATGAGAATCGTGGGATTTGAAATGTTGAATCAAGCAATGAATAAACATAAAGCTTTTTATTTGAAATTTTAGTGAGCGTTGAAATTGATATTTCATTACGATCAGTAAAAGCATATTTAATATTTTTTTGGCTCTCTTTAGCAATTATTTTATAATTTAATTTAAACTTGTTTGATTTTGTTGCCTTATTTAATTGAACATATAATCCATCAATCATTAATTCTTCATCTAGCTCTAATGCACTTACTATTGGAAAATTTAATGACCTTTTATTATTAGATAATACTGGGATGCCAAATTTTTCTTTTGCCATTCCAGAAACAACAATAGAATTCTTTATTTTATTTGAAAACTGAATTGAATATTGATTTGAAATTAAAATTGATAGTGTATCTCCCGCATAAAATGAATTAAATCTATCACCATTAACTATGTTAATTCTATTCAATGGCTGAGGTAGTGAGCTATTCATTAATTTCCAATTTGTTAATGTAGACAATTCTTTTGGTCTGACTATATGACTCAAAATCCTTCTTTCAGCAAAATTTTCTCCACCATCAAAAGAAAATTCACCATAAATATCACCTAGGTCGCTGGTAACATTATCAAGCAAAATATTTGGGACATTAACCTCTAAACTTTCGCTAAAAAGATTCTCATTATTTTTAAATTTTATTAAAAGTTCTGTAGGGTCTTTGGTATTAACAGTTGCTGAATAAAGATTATCATTGTAGCTGTAGCCTGATTTCCAATGTGGGTTTTTTTTACTATCAGACCTCAGCCGAATTATTGTATTTTTATTTTTAGATAAAATTGAATTAGGTGACCCTCTTATTTTAATTACTGGAGTGCTAATATTATCTCGAGACCAAACTTGTTCATGCGGGATAATTTCTAATTCATGTGATGCTGAAATAATTTTTGCTGTAGAAGAAATAATATAATCGTTAGTATTTTTTGAGATACTGGCAATGAGGCTATCTTTTCTTGCTACCGCTCTACCTGAATATAAAATTTCAAAATTAATGAATCTAAGCGGTTGACCTTTTTTAAGGCCATTTTTTAGTTCAAAAATCAATTCATTTGAATCCTGATTTTTTGATAGTAAAGTTAATTTTTCAGTATCATACTTTCCGGTTTTACTCCAATTCCAATCTTGGCTAGACCATTTTAAAGAGATTTTATCACCTATATCTAAAAGCGAATTTGACTCTTCAGTGTACGAAATTAATGGTAACGCAATTCTGATTGAATCGCTTTGATGGACGTAAATATCTTTTCTACTCGCTTCATTGTTATCTTTTTTTATCAAAAGCTTAGGTTTATAAAAATTATAAAATTTTTCCGTTTTCTTATTTTTAATATGATCTTCAAACACATACTCAAAATTAAATTTAGACCCAATAATTTTATTTGAAATGATTTCATATTCACCAAGAAATAACCTGCTATCTACTATCTCTTTGTTTGAAAAATAGACCCTCACTTGATCATCATTAATGAATGAAGGTTTATTTCTTAAATTTAATCCAGATATTAAGGCATTCTTGTTCCATTTGGCTCCTGATATGGGTGGTAGAATTAAATCAACATAGCTTAAGTCACTTATAAAAGCTGATATAGATTCATTATCGATGAGTTCAATGCTAATAATATCTTTAACTCCAATATCATTAGAAACCCACAAATCATCATTTCTTAGATTAAAATCAACCTTGGGTTCAGCATTTAAAAGAACATTGATTTCATCTATAACAGTGTTTGAAAATTGACCTAAACTTATTCTAGCGTAGACTCGATCATATTTTTTTGTAACGGTCCCAACAATTATATTATCGATCTGAATGGTGTCATTGTAGCTAAACGAATCATTAATTGGCATTATTATTCTGTTAGGTAGAAACTTGTCAATTTTTGAATTTATATTTTTTGAATCAAATGACAATTGATTTACCAAGGAGCCATCATCAAAGTAAAAATCAAATTTTATTGTATCAGTTTTATTTAAAAATTTATCAGGGTCAGAAAAACTTATTACTGGCACGTAGTTATTTTGCTTATATAAGACAAGGGGATTTATTTTTACCGGGCTAATCTTTGGAGATCCAATAGCATATTCATCTTTCAGTGAAATTTTCTTTTCCCAAAATTTTGATTTTATTCTAGCTTCTAAAGTAAATGTAGTTGCTGATTGGTTTCCTAATTCAACATCAGGAAGCCTCAACTCTTTATCTCTTATTTCTTCAAATCTAAATCCAACCCGCTTTTTATTTACAGACAAATTCTTAATGCCGGAATTTTCACTTACAAAAGATATTTTTATATTTTCAGGAAGTGAAAAAAAGATAGAATCGTTGTTTTGAAGAATGTTGTTATCATCAATAATTTTTATTCCGGATAATTTTTGCGGTTTTCTACCAGTATTGATCAATCTTTTTGACATTTGAGTTTCTGAATGCTTTAAGTTTATGATGCCCGTAGATATAGCTTTTCTCTGAGCATAAAATTTGCTTTGGTACTTGAATAAATAATCAATATGAAACTTTTGCTGTGATTTAGTCTGTTCGTCTGCTATTTCATATTCTTGTGAAAATATTTCAGACGCCTCTTTTTTTGATTGCAAAATAACTGGAGGATTATTTTCATGATGTACGCTTATTGATAAAGGTTTCTGTTCTGAATATTGTGATAAATTTATCTTTGGAAGAATAATTTTATCTTTTTCATAGAATAATGTTTTTATTTCAGGAATGACTGCAAAAGAATCAATTGTATCATTTGGCCTCAAGCTCTTTGGGTATTGAACAGATAAGCTGGGTAAATTTTGATTATTTATAATTTTTAAGGGCAATTCTTTAATTTCAATTGAAGAGTTTGGACTCATTTTTTGTAATAAAATAATTTCACATGTATTGCTATTGATTACATTAAATTTGTAAAAATCCGATGAATTAGTTATTAATTTAGAATCAAATCTTATTCCAGATGATTTGGGATCAATTAGTGTTAATTTGAATGCATCACCTTCATTTATAAGTGATAATTGTGAACCTAACCTCAACCTTAGCAATGAACGATTAAGGCTGTTTGGATATCTAGAGTGAACTATAGCAGGCCGTTCAACAGCTAGATCAATTTTTCCTATCTCTATTTTTTTTGAAAGATCAATTCTTTTTTTCCACTGATTTCTTGATATTATTGCGGAAAGAGGAATAGCGCCTTCAAATTCAGATCCATTAATAAAAAGCTCTCCAAAGTTAAAATCTAATTTTTTTGAAAATAAATTTGGGGGTAAAGCTATTTTTAAAATATTTTTATCTATTACATAATTTTCATTTTTTGAGTGTATATAAGAATTCCAGGATAATTGATTATTATCAAGTATTAATGTTATTTCAAAATCATCAACACCAAAATCATTTGAAGAAACCAATGATAGGACTGGACTTGGGATGAGTATTTTATTTTGATTTGATGATGAAAGTTTAATTTCAGCAATAGTTACAATGTGATCAATCTTAGGTATTTGTACTATCAAAGAATCTTGAATAATTAAATCATTAGGGTTTGCAATTATGTTATTTGAAAATAACTTTTTTAGCCCACTTACTAATTGAACACCCTTAACCCTGGAATAAACTAGCTCAACATCATTTTGACTATTCATGTGATCGAGAAGTAGGTGTGGTACAAAATTTGATGGAGTCGTAAAGTTGTATTCGTTTATACAAATTATGCTTAATCCATTCTTATTCTTGGAAATTTTAAAATAATCTTTGGGAAAAATTTTAAAAGCAAGGTTTTTGAATTCTTTAAATGATTTAGATGAAATTTCTAATTTTTCACTAGAAAATGCTATTTGTAGCATTTCACCTTTAGAAAGTTTTTTAATTTTTAACTTACTTAAGTTAATCTTTTGTACAAAAATTGATTGGGTTTTAAGGTCAACAGGATTTTGGTAAATTGTTTTTGATTGAGAAAAAACAATAGAAATTGCATATAATGATATAAAGAAAAATTTCATAAATTTATCATTATTGTCTTGAAAAAAATGCATTATCGTTCCATAGCTTTTTTGTAAAGTCTTCCTTTGGAGCGAAGTTGTAGTTTTTGTCTTTAGTCATTAGTTCAATTAGATTGCCATTTTTCATAACTAAAATTTTATCAGAGTATCTGCTAATAGTATCTAAATCATGTGAAATAATTATACTTCCCATGGGTAGATCTTTTTTCTTTCTTGAATTCGTATACTTAACTAAGTAGTCAAGTACCATATTCTTTGTTGAGGCATCAAGGCTAGCAGTTGGTTCATCAGCTATAATTATATTGGGCTGCACTGCTAATACTCTAGCTATGCCAAGCCTTCTAACTTGACCACCGCTCATAACAAAAGGGTAATGATTTTCTAAATCTTTAAGCATTAAAATTTCTAATAAATGGTTTACTTTCTGCGCAACCCATTCTTCTTGTGATAAATCAGTTTTAATCTTTTGATACCCCAGCATTGCGGCTTCTTTAATTTGCTCTCTAACATGCATAAATTCATTGAGTGCCACTTTTGGATCTTGATAGATCATTTGTATTGGAAAATGGAGTTGTTTTCTGATTCTAGAATTTTGATAATTATATCTATCCATATATTTTATTTTACCGCCAACTATTACCCCGCTATTGCCATTATCAATATTACATAACGCACCTGTTATTAGCCTACCTAGTGTTGTTTTCCCTGAACCACTTTCTCCTACGAGCCCTATGGTTTCATAATTATTTAATGTAAAGGTAATTGGGCTAAGGGTAAATTCTTGTTTAGATCTAAATATTTTACATGATAGATCATTAATTGTAAGTATCTGTTTATTATCCATTATTTTCATCAAAATTAAAACATCTAACCCATCCGTGATTTTTCAATTTTAAATTAGGGAATGATTCTTCACATTCATCAGAAGAATCACTACATCTATCTGTGAATGGACATTTGTTTCCTGTTCTTTTTTTAGGATCTGGAATATCACCTGAAAGGGGCACTTTAAAAATATGTGAGCGCAACAAACCCTTAAGATAGGGATGTAATTCTTTAGAAATTGAATCAAAATCACTATCGCTATTGATTTTATTTTTTAAATCATCATTTGATTTAAAAAAAGGAGAATTATAAAATTGAGTAACTAAAATAACTGACTTAATTATGTCAGCATCAAGACTTTGGATAGCAGCACCCTTGTACATTAAAATTACTCGGTCTGAAATTTTCGTTAAAAGCCCTATATCATGTGAAATTATTAATAGAGAGCTTTTTGTATGATTTTTAACATAAAGGAAATAATCTAATAGTTCGCGTTTTACACTAGCATCAAGACCGGTAGCAACTTCATCCGCAATTATAATATCTGGCTCGCTTAGTAATACTAGGGCAATAACAACCCTTTGTTGTTGCCCTCCGCTTAGTTGGTTCGGATATCTTTTATCAAAAGTAACGTCAAGTTTTAAGGCCTTAAAAATATCATTTTTTCTAGTTTCGTAATTTTGTTTTTTACTACTATCTTTAGTTAATATAATTTCTTCAACGTGGCGTCCAATTGTCCAAAATGGATTTAATGATTTACCAGGATCTTGAAACATAATTCCAATCTTGTTTCCATAAATTTTATCTTTTTTTAGTTTTTCAGAAAGTTCACTAAAAGGAATTTGATTTGAATCAAAATCTGATTTATTTGAGGTTACTTTAAAAGGGTCTGAATCATCAAAAGTGTACTCTATAGTGCCCGATTCCATTTTGTAATGTGCAGTATTAAGCCCTGCTATCGTCATGGCTAATTGAGTTTTTCCTGATCCTGATTCACCTAATATACCAATGGTGCTATCTTTTTCTATTTCCAATGATATCTTGTCAGCAACGTATGCTGTTGAATCGTTAGATGAAATGTTTCCAGTGAGATTATTTAGTTTTATTAACGACATATTATAGTTTTTGATATTTTTTTTCTAGCGATTGAGAAAAATAAGAAAAAAGCGTAGTTAAAATTAATCCGGCAGCTAATGGAACAAAAATATGATGGGAATCTGAACCAATTGCTGCTCTATTAAAAATTGTCCCTAGACTAAATTCACCTCGAAAACCATACCCTATTTTATAAAAAGAAATAGTCATTTCCATAAAAATGCATTGAGCAAAGATATAACTCGCTTGACTTAAAAATAACGAATTTGAATGGTGCCAAATAATATGTTTAAAAATGATAGTTTTTTTATTTAATCCAATGAATTCACAAGCTTCAATAAATTGAGCTGCCTTGAGTTTTTGGATATGACCCATTAAAAGTAAAGCAAAATTAAAAGAATAAATTCCACCAAAAATAGCGAATACCCATACCATTTTAATCATTTCATTATCAAAAATTGAAGTATAAATACCAAGCAGCTCTGTCCAAAAAACCACAAGAAAAATCCATATTAATAATGGCACAGATTTTATTGTTCGAGTAATAAAAACTAATACTGACTTTAAAGTTCCATCAGGTAAAGTATAGCCAAGAGAAATGCCTAATAATCCGCCAAATAAAAGTGAAATTATTGCCGCAACAAAACTCACAATTAAGTTATTGCCTACCCCAACAATTAATACCTTTGCCATATCTCTTCCGGTTCCATCGGTCCCTAAAAGATGACCTCCTGATAAAACAGGTAGCCATTTTAACGAGCTTCTTTCTGTAGTTATTGTTCCCGAAATGCTTAGAATGATTAAAAGCAGAAAAAAGAGCATAGTCCAGATATAATATTTAGAAAGTTTCTTTTTCATTATCGCTTTTCAAATGATTGTGGATCATACTTCATGCGCACATACTCAGTAATATGTTGGGACAGTAAAACAAGAAAAATCAAAGTAAAAGTGATTCCAGTAAATACATTTAGATCGCCCCTGTTGTCTTCTAAGTTTTTCAAAGATCTTAAAAGGTGAAACCCTAAACCTTGTTTATTTGCAGCCACTTCAACTAAAATTGAGCCTACAAGAAGTATCGGCAGTTTATTGAAGCTTAATTCTGTAAAACGAACTAACAATTCCGAAAAACCAATTCGAAATGGCTTAACACCCTGCGAATACATGAATCGCCAATACTCTTTTCGCATAACATCTTTATATACAAATTCAAAACTGTTTACAATATCTTTTAGAGATCCACTTCCTATAGCAAGTATAAAAACTAAGATTGGAAATGAAATATTATAATTTGATGAAAAAATCTGAAAGGAGACTATGAGGCCAAAAACGTGAATACCGCTTAGGCCAAGAAAAAATTCCCATAGAGGATCAAATTTAAAATATTTGTTTTTAAGGTAGACTATTACTAGTCCTAAAACGATTGATAGAATCCAAGCAAGCATAACCAGTTTCAAAGTCATCAATAGCGCATTGAGCACGAAAAAAGGAATACTGCCTTCAGAAATTGAATAGAATTTGAAATCAAAAAAAATATCAAAACCAGTTTCTCCAGAAAAAGTAAGGGGAATAACACTCATCATTCTCATAAAAAGCGCCAAAAAAATTGACAATATTATAGATTTAAAAACTAAAAATAGCTCTTTACTCTTTAAGGCAAACTTTAATTGAAGTAGATATTTATTTATTTTCAATTGCCCATTCATGTGGTCTACCAAAAAAATAATACGGTACAATGATTGGCTCAACGCTTGTACGATGTATTGCATATGATTTTTGAGAGAAAAGGAAGATTGAGGCAACCTCATCATTTAATCTTTTATGAAAATCTTTGCCTATTCTATTTTTTGATACTCTATCGCGAGCCTTAGTCCATTCTCCAACAATAACATCAACAGTTTTATCGTTATATTTTCCATAATTCAAATCTGGATAACCATTTTGTTTGATTAATTTATTTGAGGCGAATAAAGTATGCGCAAAAGATCTTCGATCATACTGATGACTATAATAAGCAATATCAAATCTACCATTTCTTAGATAAGCCCTATAACTAGGAGCAAGTAATGATTTTGTTGTTACTTTAAATCCAATTTCTTTAAGATTCTCTTTAATTTGATCTATTGCATCCATTTCAGCATCAGTTATATTTCTATTATAAATCAATAAAAGCGAAACCGGCTTTCCATCAACTTCAAAATAGTCTCCATTTTTTGTAAGAGAATTATTTAAAAGCCTTTTTGCTTCTTTAATATCTTTTTTTCTGCTAGTTACTTTTGGATCATAGTATGGGCTTTGACTTGAAAAAGGTCCAGAAATAACGGTCGCATCACCTTCAAAAGTTTCTTTTGCTAGAGTTTCTTTATCAATTGATAAATCAATTCCCAGCCTTACTCCTTTTTCGTCAAAAATATCTTTTTTATAATTAAACAGCAGAAACGATACTTGGTCTGAAGCAAAAGGCTTTAGTTTATATTCTCTGCTTTCACTAATTGCTCTCTGCCTTGCAAAGCGTGGAGCATCAACCATTAGGTTTATTTTTTCATTGGTCTGCATACTTGTCCAGTGATTCAATATTAATGGAATCTCTTCAATTATTATTCTATCAATATTTGGAGCTCCTAAGGGAGACCACTCCCCAAGCCCAGCTTCAAGAAAAATCTTATTTTGATCATATTCACCCCAGCCAAATGGTCCTGTTCCAGATGGATTTTCTTCAAAATATTTAACATCGTCACTAGATTTGCTTGGAACAACATATACTTGACGCATTCTATCTATAATATCATTTTTATTATTTGGAAGATTTTCAGACCCTAGTTCAAGTATAATATTTTTACCATTCGCTTGTACATTTTTAATAGTGAATGGGCTAAATACACCAAACTTATTTGCCTCTTTAAGACTATAAACAATATCATTAATATTCACAGCGCCACTTCCATCATTCCACATCCATCCTTTAATGTACTCTGCAGAAAACCGATTATTTGTTAGCTTACTGTTCTCAATATTTATATGCCTACTTTCATAAGCATTATTTTGTTTGTTATCATCTACTAATGTCTCATAAAAAAGATTCTGAAATCTTATTGAAGCATCCGAAGGTTTTTGAAGATAAGGATAAACCGGAGGAGCTGGATTGGTGATTTCAAGGTAGTATAAATTATTTTCAATTTTTTGTGCATTCAAAAAAAGAAAGAATGAGGTGCATATAATAGAAAAATAAGTTTTTTTCATTCGATAACTCCGTACCTAATTAGAAAATGTCAATCGCATAGTATAAAGTTCGTGAAGCCTGTCCATATAAGGACTAATAAGAGCCTGATCTGCCATATAGGAAGCAAAAAATGGTTGATGTCTCCCATTATCTGAAGCCAATAAAGAATATGGAAACATAAAATAGGGAGATACATTATTATAGCTAAAGCCAGGTTGTTCATCGGTCATCCTTGGGTATTCATCTGCAAGTGACTCAAGGCAATCAATAGATTTAACATCTTTAATAGGCCTTCCCTTAGAGGATTTTGAGTATTTAAATGCCAATGAGTTAAGGGTATTTAGTATAATATATTTGTTGTAATCGAACCAACAATCGCATTCTTCAAACGCGTCAATATTATCTAAATAATAATTTTGATTTAATTCTTCAAGTTTATTTATAGTCTCACAAAGGCTAAATTGTTGATTGTTGAGATCATTTAAGTACCATTTCTCAAGATCATTCGTTAATAGAGTTTTCTTTTCACTTTTATCATTTCTTATTAATCTGCTTAAAATATTATCATCGCTCCTAGTCGAATCACCAAAGCAAGAATATTCATAGCTGTCTAAATTATTTAACATTTTTGACCAAATTGATTCCTGTAGATAATCATCGCATGATTTATTATCAGAATTAATAAAAGCATAAAGGTTGCTTTTAGCATAAATCTCAAATTGGAAATCTAGCATGTATGCAAATGGTCTATTCCCATCAAGTGTTTTACCCTCAAAGTAAACATCTAAAAACCCATCGACATCATAATTTGTATTAATAAAATTGTAAAACCAAAACTCATTTGGTGATTCTTTTAATAAAAGAGATAGAAAAACAAAATCGGTTAGTTGAGGAACTCTTAACTCTTTATCTTTAATTTTATTATCTGAAATGGATTCACTGAATGACTCTATTCCAAGAGCCTTAGATAAAGTCTCAAGATTTGAGCCATTTGACTGCACTTGTTCAATTATATTTCTTAATTCTGAAAACTCATCTCGCGTAATATTATTCAATCTTAAGTTAGCTAAGTTTGCTCCATTGGATGTAAAAACTGAATTCAGCATTAGGATTCCTTCTGCATTTTTATATTCACTTTTCATCCTATTGAGTAGCTGTTCATTAATCATTTTTTCAAAGCCCAGCCAAAGAAATTCTCCATATACTCTATCTTGAAGTTTATTCTCAGTAATTTCATCTGGTTTCATTTCATTATTGTTAGAAGGATTATTAGAAGGTTTTTTATTGCAGCCTGACATTCCAACAAAAAAGAAAATTAAAAATAAAAAATTAATATTTGAATTTCTTAAGATCATTGGCATTGAATGGCAGAAAATTTTAGCCCTTTCATTGCGGATTGATATCGTGAAACATCCCGCACTGGATAGTCTAGTATATTATTTAATGTATTCATTCTACTCAAATAATCATCACTTTCATTAAAAAGAATGCATACACTTTCATCGCGCCTATTTTCATTAATTTTATTATTTGCAATGTTGTAGGTATTTATAAACATATATGGCAGTACTCGTCCCTCAAGCCGATAATCAGTTTCCGCTAGGGCAATTTCAATAATTTCTTTTCCTAATCTGTCAGCCTCAACATAGCGGTTGCTTGCAGTTAGTTTTAAGAAATATGAGTATAAATAATTTTTATTTTCTTTAAGCAAACAATCTTTTGAATTGTATCCTTTTTCAAAAACTTGGACAGATAAATCATCATATCCTTCATCATCATAGGCGTTTGCAGCCTTAATGTAAACACTGCATTGAATTTCTTTTTCTAGATCTATGCAATTCCTATATGCTTTTATTATGCATTCACTATTATCGCATTTAGCAACTAAATCTTTGCATTCTTCTAAATCCAATGAGCTAGAGAGACTAAAATTAGTGTTTGTTAAAACTAAAATTCTTGAGCGTTTAGTTGTGCTACCGTAAGATCCTTTAATTTCGTATTTGCCAAGGGGAACTTGATTTATTATCGAAGAACCTTTCCCTTTTTTATATGTTTTCTTTGAACTTAAATCTATAATCTGCCAACTTGCTGATTCCGGCGAGATATTTATTTTTAATGTGCCAGAATTTTTTTTAGGCCTTACGTCAACAACTAATGTTTGATTATTAAATATTTTTATTTTTTGTTCTATCTCAAGATTTTGAACTTTTGTGCTATAGCCTCTAATATTATAATTACCCTTAGGAAGGATTATTGTTTTATCATTTTTACCTTCAAGTTCAAAATTCACTCCTTGTATTTCCCATCTTCCGCTGTTTGGTTTTATATCAATTTTTAGCTTCACTTTTTCTTCATCTTTTCTATCTTCTTCATCTTTTTTATCTTCAACCTTCTTCTCTGCGTCTTCCTTAAGTTCAATATTTTTAAGTACATCTTCATCTTCAATTGAAATTTCAAATTCTTTGCTTTGATATTTTGGATCCGCAGATTCTACATCAAGGGTATATTGAGAGTTTGGTAAAACATCAAAGGTGTTTTTACCAACTCCTTCACCGTATTTTTTATTTGATGAGTCATACAGTTTGTACTTAGCATCTTTTGGTTTGGTAACATTTACAGTTAACTGAACAGTCTTTTTCATTCCCAATCGAATTTGAAATTTTTGCTTTGAATTATCTCTTGAAACAACAATTTCTTTTGAATAGTTAGGAAAGTCTTTGGTTGTGATACTTACTACTATCATCTGTTCTTTTTTGCATACTTTTGCAGGTAGCTGCACCAATCCTTCGTTATCAGTTTTTTCTCTTAATATATCTTCGCTGAGGTTTTCAATAATAATTGTTTTATTTTTTACGGGCTGATTAAAATTATCTACCACTTCGAATGTTAAAACTACATTTTCACACTTTTTGATAGCATCACACCCATTGATGAAAAATAAAAAAGTAATTACAGTGCCGACTAAAAAAGAGTTTTGAAGAGATGACAGATGTCGAAATTGTTTAATTGTTGTAGACAAAATCATTTGAAACAGTCAGTCTTTTTTATTTCATTGTTAGCATTAAAATCAAGTTTTAAAAGATTATCTTCAACATTGCATTCTTTATCGTTAAAGTCAACGTCTACAGGGTCGCTGTTATTGAAATAAATTTCAATATTCCTTGTTATTGATTTTCCGAAAAGGTATACAATATTTCCATTTTCAAAATCGAATTCATTATTCTCACTATCTAATCCAAATACCTGCTTTTGATCAATCATAATTGAAGTAATATTGTTTACTATGCTTTTAGGCCTAAATTCGATTCCAAAAACTCTTTTTCCTGGTGGTGGTGGTGGTGGACCATTTTTTTCACATGCATCACCAATACCATTTTCATCCTCATCGGTTTGATCTGGATTAGGTTTATCTGGGCAATTATCATTCTTATCTAGCACACCATCGCCATCATCGTCTTCATTACCACCAAAGTCGTCAAGACCTCCAAGTTTCGTTAGATAGAATTTTCCTAAATCTTCGTCACGGTTTTTTAATCTTATTCCTTTTCCTCCTTCATAGTCTTCCCATGTATACCCATCTGCTCGTATAGTTATTTTTGCATCTACACCTTCATTCTCAAAAGGCTTCGCCCTATCTCCTGATTTAAAATCCCCCTGCGCATTTGAAAACATGGGGAGTTCTTGTACCGCGGTGATAGAAATTTCTGCGTTTTCAATCGGATTGCTATTCTCATCAAGAACTTTGCCTTCTACGGAATATCTATCTCCGACAGGTGTTTCATTTATTGGGGGTGGTTTATCTGATCCGCAACTATTTACAAGCAAGAAACTGCCTATTAGGAAAAACGAGTAAATAAACGAATTATGATTTATTGAGGTCATTGATTTCTCCAATATTCTAGAAAGCCATCAGAGCTGATAACCATACGAAACCCAATGGTATTATTACTAATTGTGGGTGGAAACTCTTTTCTTAAGCGGTTATGGCAATCAATAGCATCGCTTTGCCATCCTCCGCCTCGAACCACGCGCCCCTCGCCTGAAGTTGGTCCTGCGGGAGATTCTACATAATTATGATCTTCGTAAGCAGAATTACTATACCAGTCAGTGCACCATTCCATTACATTACCTGAAAGATCTTGAAGGCCAAAAAAAGATTGACCTTCGCCTAGAGTATTTTCTAACCCCGAATAATATCCGACTGGTGTTTTTCCAGGTTCATAGGGATCACCACTGCCATAATAATTTGCAAAGTGGCTCGAAATATTATTGCCCCAAGGAAAATCTGTTTTTGTATTTGCATTTTCTCCGTAGCTAGCCATGTATTCCCATTCTATTTCTGTAGGCAATCTAAAACCTACCGCAGACAGATTCACTTCTTTTTGATTATTGTATGCAGCATATTGAGCACCAAAGTGTTTGTCAGTGTGTATATTGCAAAAATCAACTGCTTCATTCCAAGTAACATTGCTGATAGGTAAATCAGAATCTTGAATTATAAACTCTGAACCAGGAGAATTATATATTGCTTCTCTTACCTCATATATATCCGCATAAAAACTATCCACCTTAACGGTTTGGTTAGCTGAATTGTTATTGCCATACTCAGGTCCTAGAATAAATGTTTCAGACCCGGGAATCAACTTCATATAGCGAAAAGGAAGAGTCTTAGTCTGAACCACCAATGAATCACAAAATACTTCTCCACACCATTTTATTTGATATTCAATGGGCTCTTCAAGTTTGGCATCTGTAAAATTATCAGTCATCTTGATTAGGGTATTCTTGGGGTTTGATTGTTCATAAACTTTTATTGTTGAGTTTGGTTCTCGTATTCGATCAATAGATACTGAACGCAATAAATCGAACTGATCTTGATAAAATGTAAAATCAATTTGCATCTGATTTAATTCTAAAGGCGTCCATTGATTTGATGAAAGCTTAGAAAAGGATAATGGTATTTCGTGATTATTAGAGCGCTTAGATACAATACCTGAAGTACTCATTGAGCGCACGCTATAGCTATAAATAATTTTATTTAACTCAAAGGTAGAGTCAACAAACGATGTAGATTTTCCATCTATAATGAATTCTTTTTTCTCATTTTCACTATCACGAGTGATCAATATCTTTTCAATTGTTGAATTATTTATAAATTGATTAGGCAGCTCCAAACTTAACTCAATTTTTGCATCTGATATTTGCTGAATGCTATTGATTGTGGGGGGTGAAAAATGGAAATTAATAGAATCGGTGATTGCTTGAGATTGAAAATTCCCCGATGTTTTTCTAACCTGATAATGGTAAATCGTGTTCAGTTCTAAATTATAATTATCATAATAAACTACTGAATCAGCTTTTTCACTTTCATTGAGTACGATTATCCAATCTTGAGAGCCGCTAGTCTTACGTGCGATTTGAGCTGAGAATGGTCCTTCATTATTACCAATGATTTCAATTTTAATAGTTTTTTCATCTTCCATCAATAAAATTATATTATTGGGAACTGATAAATAATTGGAGCTATTGAAATCTTGAGAATTTGAAAGAAGAAGTTTTTCTTCTTCGCA
>Ga0066836_10000432_pt1 | contig 20014 bp, 24 predicted proteins | sample ETNtaG_18_FD_71568 | JGI IMG/M metagenome (GOLD analysis project Ga0066836, IMG submission 71568) | Marine microbial and viral communities from oxygen minimum zone, Eastern Pacific Ocean - ETNP201302SV91 | ecosystem: Environmental > Aquatic > Marine > Oceanic | place: Pacific Ocean: Eastern... | reverse complement strand
ATACTTCTATTTGTGAATTACATAAACCTTCATAATCTTCTGTGACACCATTTTCATTACTAACTGGCAACGGATACCAAGATCTTTTTTCATCAATAATTGGAGCATTAGGCATAATTATAAATAATTTTTCATCAAGCATCATATTAATAAGCTTCATAGATGGTTCAAATGACCAATTATTTGAGCCATAGCCATGAAACCAAATTAAACATGTCGAATTATTTGATAAGCTTCCTATCGTTAAAAAATTATCGTCATTTAATTGTGTCATCAGTCTAGCAGACCTAAAATATTGTGACTATAATGTAACATATGAGATATAGATTAAAACAGTTATTCAATAAACCCTTTAATTTATTCCTAATCACAATATTGCTATCATTCCTACACTCATGTGGCAACAAAGGCCCTCTTATACTGCCTGAAAGCATTAATACAGACACTTTAGAAGAAGAAACAATAACAGATGATGAGCTATGACTTCAGATTATAGAGAAAATATACTTTTTTTTGATGATTTAAATTTACTTGATTTTACATTGCTTAACCAAACCCCATTTTATTTATATTCTGAGAAAACCATTCTAAACAATTACAACTCTTATGTTAATTCATTTGCCAATCACGACCACCTTGTTTGTTATTCTGTAAAAGCTAATTCTAATCTTTCAATACTTTCTCTTCTTGCAAAGCTTAATTCAGGGTTTGATATAGTATCTGCTGGGGAGTTATCAAGAGTTATTGAGGCTGGAGGAGATCCTTCAAAAACTGTTTTTTCAGGAGTTGGCAAAACAGAAGATGAGATTAGGTTTGCCTTAGAGAAAAAGATTATGTGTTTTAATGTAGAATCTTTAGAAGAGTTATTTACAATTAATAAAATTGCATTAGAACATAACGCAATAGCCAATATAGCTATTAGGGTTAACCCGTCCATAGATGCTAAGACACATCCATACATAACGACAGGCCTGAAAGATAATAAATTTGGCATCGATGAATCAGAAGTAATTGATGCTTATAAAGAAGCATCTACATTAAAGGGATTAAATATATTTGGAATAGATTTTCATATAGGGTCTCAAATAATGGATATTACTCCGTATAAAGATTCATTGTCAAAGATTGTAAAAATCATAAATGATTTAAAAAAACTCAACATTAACATCACTCATATTGATATAGGAGGAGGATTAGGCATATCCTACAAAGACGAAAAAGAGCCTTCTAAAGCCGAGCTTGTTAAATCTTTAACCGATGCTCTTAAACCCTTAAAGCTAAAAATTATAATTGAGCCAGGCAGGTCCATAGTTGGGAATTCTGGTTTATTGGTAACAAAAATTATTAACGTCAAACAAACACCTACAAAAAAATTTGTGATTGTTGACGCGGGCATGAATGACTTTATAAGGCCACCGCTGTATGACGCTTATCACTCTATAAAAGAAATGTTTTTGTCTAATATAGAGAAGTTTAAGTGTGACGTTGTAGGCCCTATTTGTGAAACCACAGATTTTTTTGGCAAGGATAGACTGTTAGGTGTTTCAAAAGGAGATTTTTTAGTGATTGAAGATGTTGGAGCTTATGGATCTGTGTTTTCATCTAATTATAACACCAGACCTAAAACTGCAGAGCATCTTGTTAGAGGGAATAAAGCTGTTTTAATTAGAAGCCGTGAAACAGTAGAAGCTATTCTAGCTAATGAAAAAAGCTTGCTTAATAAGAAGTAACCTAATTTAAAAATATGTCTATAAATTACACAAAAATGAATAGCCAGGGCAATGATTTCATAATCATTGACACTACAATTGAGGCATTTGAAGAAACACAAAATAATATAACTAAAATGTGTTCTCGAGAAAATATAGGTTGCGATCAGTTACTTCTTGTAAATACATCTAATCCAAAGAAAGTAGCTTGTAAAATTTATAACAGCGATGGCACATCTGCATGCCAATGTGGTAACGGTTTAAGAGCTATTATGCTATATCTCAATAAAAAATTTCAAACCTCTGAATCAATAATTAATGTTTGCGATGTTGATTATAAAACTCAAATTATAGACAAGGACATGATATCAGTAGAGCTCGGTAAGCCAACCTATCCTGCTAATGATGCTTTAAAAGATTATTCCATCGTGGGTATTGGCAATCTACACATCATAGTAGCAAATCATGATGAAGCTAGCAGAGATTCTGTTTTAAAAAAACTAAAGCCAGAATTTGGAGAAGACTATAATTTAATTTTTATATTAAATTTAGAAGAATGTAAAAAAGATATTAACAAACCCCTTAAAATAAAAGTAAACGAAAGGGGGGCGGGATGGACTAAATCATGCGGCAGCGGGGCTACTGCAGCCGCAGCATATCTTATTAAACACAATTATGCAGAAGATTCGCCAATAATTATAAAACAGGATGGCGGAATGTTGGAAGTACACTGGGATGATAGAATGATGTTTAAATTAGTAGGACCAAGTGAATTTGAACATGATGGTGTTTGGGATGGATAATATTTCTGTCTTCATAAAAAAATTTATATCTTTTATCAAAATTGAAAAAAGATATTCAAAAGATACTGTAAAAAACTATTTGCTAGATTTAGAACAACTTAGAATTTACTTAAACACATTAAATATTTCTAATTTAGATAACATAACAAATAATATTATTCAAACCTATCTTAACTTTTTAAATAAAAATGGTTTAAACGCCACAAGCATTGCTAGAAAAAAATCTTCAATACGGTCATTCTTCTCATTTTTGGTAAAGAAAAGAATTGTAAAAACAAGCCCAGCTTTAAATATCATTACACCAAAAAAAGCTCACAAGCTGCCTCATGTTTTGTCCATTGAAGAAATAGATCAATTATGCAATTTACCAGGATCCTCATTTGCTGCATGTCGGGATAGAGCAATAATTGAACTACTATACAGCTCAGGGTTAAGGCTTAGCGAGATTACGTCATTGAACATCAACTCTATCGATTTATCTGAAAAAATATTATCAGTGTATGGGAAAGGAAGAAAACAAAGATATTTACCAATTGGAGGACAAGCTATTATTGCGTTGAATCATTGGATTAAATTTAGAGCGTCTAAAATTAAAAATAATGAAAGTGCTCTTTTTTTAAATAAATACGGGACTCGTCTTTCAAATCGTTCTATTCAACAAAGATTAGACTATTGGTGTAAGGCGCTTAGCATTAATTGTAAAATTAGTCCTCACACCCTTAGACACTCATGTGCTACACATTTATTAGAGTCATCTGGTGATTTAAGAGCTGTTCAAGAATTTTTGGGGCATGAAGATATTAGTACTACACAAATATATACGCACATGAATTTTGATCATTTGAAATCAATCTATGACAAAGCTCACCCCAGAGCAAAAACCACTGAAAAATAATAAGCTTTTAAAAACCAGTGAAATAATTTTTTTATGAATATATAATTTAGCAATGATAAAGCCTACTGAGATAAGATATATTAAAAAAAGCAATGTTGTCTTCATAAAATTTGAAGATGGGGTTAGCGAAAACTTAACTGTTGAATATCTAAGGTGTTTTTCACCATCTGCAGAAGTGAAAGGCCATGGCCCCGGGCAAGAAGTTTTGCAAACAGGGAAGGAAAATGTCGGTATTGATGGCATTGAGCAAGTTGGGAATTATGCGGTTAAAATTACTTTTGATGACGGTCATAACACAGGGTTATATTCATGGGAGTATTTGTATGAATTATGTGTAAATTACAAACAAAACTGGCATGAGTATCTGGATAAACTTTCAAAATCAGGATATGTTAGGAAAAAACCATGAGTAAAATTATAGAAATCTCAACAAATAAAGCCCCTTCAGCTATTGGAGCTTATTCGCAAGCAATTAAGGCTAACAATATGGTTTTTATTTCAGGCCAAATACCTTTAGATTCAAAAACCATGGAAGTGGTTTCTGATAACTTTGATTCTCAAGTGAACCAAGTTTTAAACAACATTGTTTCAATAGCCATGGAAGCTGGGTGTAATAAAAATAATATTGTCAAAATAACCGTTTTCTTAAAAAACTTAGAAAATTTTCAGGCAGTAAACAAAGCAATGGAAAAAACTTTTTCGAAACCATATCCAGCTAGAGCTGCTGTTGAGGTTAGTAGGCTACCCAAGGATGTTGAAGTGGAGATGGATGCTATTTTAATTTGCAATTAATGATAAATGCCAGCATCAAAAAAATTAGAAGATAAAGAGTTAGAAAGTATCCCAGGCATCGGCCCTGCGATAAAGTCTCAGTTGCATAAAATAGGCATATATAGAATTACAGATTTGTTGTTATTTTTACCATCTTTTTTAATAGATAAAACAAAGGTTACAAAAATTTCTGAAGCTACCAATTCTTCTAAATGTATATTTATAGGAGTTATAGAAAAAATATTTATCACAAAAGGATTTAAGCCCAGCCTAATTGTGGCCACACATGTTGAAGATAAAAAAATTCAAATTAGATTTATCCACAAAATCATAATGTATTCAAATCTTAAAGCTGGAATGAAAATTCGAATCACCGGCACATTATATATTAAAAATGGATTATATCAATTTATACATCCAGAAATAGAGGTTTTTAATTTAAAAAAATCTTTGGAAACAGTAATTCCATATTACAATACTAAAAAGATAATTTCGCAAAACAAAATAAGGAAATTTATTAGATTCGCATATGATTATGTCTTATCAAAGAACTCAGAAGATATTTTTAACGATGATTTATTAAACGAATTAAGTTTACCTGATTATTTAAGCGCGCTTAAATATTGTCATATTCCAGACTCTAAAGATTATGAACAATCAAATAATCTGTTTACGCTTGGTAGAAAAAGATTTGTTATAGAAGAAATAATGAAGCATCAGATAACGCTTAATGAAGCTAAATTAAAAAATGATAATGGAGAGACACATAAATTTAAATATAATTCTAATTTAATAGAAGAGTTTATTGCTAATTTAAATTTTTCATTAACAAATTCACAGCATAATGCAATTAAGGAAATAAAAAAGAGTTTTTCCTTAGGGCGCCCTACCAGCAGATTGATACAAGGAGATGTTGGCTCAGGCAAAACTATTGTGGCGCTTGTTGCATCCCTTATGGCGTGCTTGTCTAAGCTCCAAACCGCTATTTTAGCTCCAACTGAAATTTTAGTAGATCAACATGTAAATACATTTAATGAAATGTTTAATAAAACAGACTTTAAAGTTAAAGCTTTAAAGAATAATATGGCTAACTCAGAAAAAAAACAGGTTATATTAGATCTTTTAAAAGGCAAGGTAGATATAGTTATTGGGACGCATTCACTGCTTTCTCAACATATAAAGTTCCATAAACTAGGTTTGATTATTGTTGATGAACAACATAAATTTGGCATAAGACAACGATCAACGTTATTAGAACAAACAGAATCTTCAAATAACATGCAGCCACACCAAATATTTATTTCTGCCACACCCATACCTAGATCGCTTTCCTTGGTTTTGTATGAGGGGCTTGATTATACGCTAATTAAAGATTTACCAAAAGGGAGAAAAACTATAGTTACCAAATTGATTCATAACAATGATAAAAAAAGCCTCTATGTTAACATTAGAAATATCCTCGATGAAGGATCTCAGGTGTACTGGGTTTGCCCCTCTATTAACCAAACAGAGTCATCTGAGCTTGAGCATGTCTATGATGTTTATGAGAAGCTGCAAGCAGAACTGAAAGAATATTCTATAGGTATGCTTCATGGCCAAGCAGATAAAAATGACAACAGAAAAGCAATGAATAACTTTATGGCGGGCAAATATCAGGTGCTTGTTTGCACTACAATGATAGAGGTTGGTGTAGACATAACAAATGCGACATGTATTGTTATTGAAGATTCAAATAGATTTGGCTTATCTCAACTTCATCAACTTAGAGGACGAGTCGGAAGAAATAACAAACAATCTTTTTGTTATTTAATTTATAAAGACAATATTTCTGACGAGGGCAAGACCAGGCTAAAATCATTAGAGGAAAAATCTGATGGTTTTTCAATAGCTGAAGAAGATTTAAAATTAAGAGGGTCAGGTGATTATTTAGGTGTTAAACAATCTGGACATAATAACAATTTCAAACTGGCAACAATAGATGACTTAATAGTTAATATTAAAATTGTAAAAAGCTTAAAAAACAACATTATGAATTTAAGAGATAAAAGCAAAACGAAGCTTCTTAAAAGATGGGAAAACGTTGAATCAGAAACATTGCACTTATAGTTATGAAATATCAATATCTACAAAATTGGAAAAAGGAGAGGGCGCTTAGAGATTTATGCCATAGCTCCAAAGTAGCAATTATTGATAACACCTCACTTACTAAAAGATTAGAGTCAATTCAAAATAATGATTTTAAAGTTAAAGTTTTGTCTCAAAATGTAGTCTACACAAGGAAATTCATCTTTGATGATAAGTTAAAAAATTTTAAAGGGTATAATATTACAAGAATGGTTTCTATTGAATCAAAAAACTGCCCAACAATAACCGCTTTGACATTCTACCCGTGTAAATTTCTTAATGGGCGGGAAAGATTTATAAAATTATTAGGAGATAAGTCGCTTGGCACATATATTTTAAACCCACGAAGATTTAAAAAATATTATGTAACATACAAAATAATTCAAAATGAAATTCATCGAATTATTATATATATCTTTAAAAACAAAAAGATATTAGTTGATGAAATATTCCCAATATCATTTAAACACCCAAACCTTTCTTTTTTACAAGCAAGAAGAAAGTTCTGAAAAATCTTTAATTTTATATATATGCCCAGGATATTTGCAGTTTGTATTGCTAATGTATATTGATTTAAGGCCAGCATGATATGCAGAATTAATATTCTCCATTGTGTCTTCTACGAGAATTGATTTTTGATAATTTATATTCAGATATTGTCTTAAAATATACCAAAACTGTATATCTTCTTTAACATATTTAAATTCATGAGAACAGATAATCTCATCAAAGTACTCATTTAATGTAAATTTACTTAATTTTATGTCTAGTGTTTTTTTATGAGCATTTGTAACAAGATAAAGTTTTTTATTTTTAAGTTTTTCCAGCGTAGAAACAACATCTTTTTTTAATTTAATTTTATCCATTATTTCTTTTTTCTTTTTTTCTTTTGTAATATCTATGTCTAGAATATTTGTCCAATAATCTAAATCATACCAATCTTTTGTATTTTTTTTATAGTGGAATAATGAATGAGTAATTTGTATAGCTTGCTCTAAACTTATTTTGTTTTTTTTTGCATATACGAGCGGTATATATTCTTGCCAAAAATAATTATCATATTTTGTATCTAGTAAAACACCATCCATGTCTATTAGAATATGTTCAATATCTTTTAATTGCATTATATTTACTGTATTATCATTTAGAATACTTAATATATCATAATTTATGCCAACAATTAAAAATAGAAAAAATATTGCGACTACAAAATTATTTAAAATTGAAGAACTCGGCATAAACTTTTCAAAAGATATAGATAGAAAATATGAAATTATATCAGGCACAGGCACAGGCGCAGTCATGGTTTTGCCCATCTTAAATAATAATTTAATTTTTATAAAAGAATATGCGGCAGCAATAGATGATTATTCTTTAACATTTCCAAAAGGGAAAATTGATAATCAGGAAAAAATTTTAGATGCTGCTAACCGTGAATTACAAGAAGAAATTGGGTTTAAAGCAAATAAAATGATTAATGCTTACACGCTTGATTTAGCTCCAGGATATATAAACCATAAAACATATATTATTATTGCATCAGAATTAGAGCCTTCTAAGCTAAGAGGCGATGAACCTGAAGAATTAGAAATAATTAGATGTCCTATAGCCTCAATATCTGCGTTTTTGTTAAAACAAAAAAATATAGACTCTAGAGTTTTTGCTGCAATTTTTGTTTATTTAAATTTTATAAAAAATGAATGAAATATCACATATACACAAAAACATTCCTAAGTTAATCAGTATTTGTGAAGAGGCTGGTAATCTGCAACTGCAATTTCATAAGACTAATATTAAATACACTTCTAAAGAAAACAATACACCTGTTACGGAAATTGACATTAAATCTAATGAGATCATTACAAAAAATATAAAATTTTTTTCCAATGAGTTCCCTATAATTTCTGAAGAAAACTATCAGGGCATTGATGTAGATAATTGTTTTTGGATAATAGACCCTCTTGATGGAACAAAAAACTATATAAACAATGGAAATCAATTTTGCATTAATATAGCTTTTATTAAAAATAGATACCCAATTTTTGGCATGATTTATTCACCGATAGAAAAAAAAATATTTTATGCCATAGAAGGAGGGGGTTCGTTTACAAAAGAATTAAATAAAGAGCCAGTTCCAATACATGTAAACAAAACTAACTCTAGCTTAATTAATATTTATACCAGCTCCGGTATGAATGAAAGTAAACTTAATTTTATAACAAACAAGGTACCCAATATAAAAATAAATAAATTTTCTAGCGCTTTGAAATTTACAGCCATTGCCTCAGGAAATGGCTGTTTCTATCCTAGGCTAGGACCTACTCATGAATGGGATACAGCAGCTGGGCAATGCATTGTTGAAGAAGCTGGCGGCATAGTTATTGATAAATTTATGTCTAGATTTAAATATAATAAAAATAAAACATATTTGAATCAAGAATTTTTTGTTATTGCTGATTCTGCGTTTGATTGGAAGGAAGTTATTAGTCAGCTTTGTGATTAGGTTTAGCCGAATCTATAAATGCCTTTTTATTTAGTGCTCGAAGTAATTTATACTTCCCATATTTGCCTTTGTTCCACGTTATTTCAATAGATTCATAGCTTTTGAGATTTTTTTTATATTGTTTCTCTTTCATTTGTTTTTATATTTTATGTTATCATAGTTTACAAATTGAAGACCATGTTTAAGAATTTATTTGAAAATATATCTCCAAGAAAATTTTATAGCTTTTCTACAAAACTGATACCTTGGACTTTGTCTATATCATTACTCTTTATATTTTATGGCACTTATCTTGGTTTGTTTGTTGTTCCCGCAGATTATCAACAAGGTGACGCCTTCAGAATTATATATGTGCATGTACCAAGCGCATGGTTATCCTTGTTTGCATATTCTGTTTTATTTGGGTGTTCTGTTATCTCATTAATCTGGAGAATCAAAGTTTTTGAAATACTATCTATTGCTTCTGCTAGACACGGTGCTATTTTTACTTTTTTAGCTTTAGTTACAGGATCTATTTGGGGTAAACCTATGTGGGGGACATGGTGGGTGTGGGACGCAAGACTCACTTCAGAATTAATATTATTTTTTATCTATATAGCTATAATAATTTTGTACAACTCCTTTGATGATAATAGAAAGGGCGCAAGAGCAGCTAATATACTTGCTATTATCGGTTTTATTAATATACCAATAATACATTTTTCGGTTGAATGGTGGAACACTTTACATCAAGGACCAACTGTTATGAAATTTAGCGCACCTTCAATTTCAAATGAAATGTTGTTTCCTCTGCTTTATACCGCAGTAGGTTTTACGTTTTATTTTTTTGCAGCTTTATTGTTATCAGCTAGAAATATTTTAATTGCGAGAGAAAAAAATAGCCAGTGGACTAAATTAATCTAAACTTATTTTTAATGCTTTAACGCATGCAGTTGGAGCAATGAGTAAGAATAGTAAAAACAGTATTCCCATAAAATATAATTCAGAATGATAATTGATTCCTACATGAGCATTATTTACAGCGCTAGTACCAAATATTAAAATTGGAACATATAATGGTAATACAATTACTGACATTAAAATTTTATTTCTTTTTAAACTAACCGTTAACGCTGCAGCAATAGATCCCAGCAAACTCATGGTTGGCGTGCCTATCAGCAGGCTAAAAAATAAAATTATAGAAGTATGGTAATTAATTCCTAGAAGGATAGCAATTAAAGGCGCAATAATTACAACAGGAAAATTAGATAATAACCAGTGAGATAATATTTTAGCAATAACATTTTCCTCTTGGTTTGTGCCATCAACCAGCGACTCCTCAAGAGTCCCATCGTCAAAGTCTTCTTTAAAAACCGTTTCTAGATTTAGTATGCAGATTAGTAAGCAAGACACCCAAATCATTAAGGGGGTTAATTCTAAAATAATATTTTTAGAGACATAGCTAATAGAAATATTAAAAAATATCATAATAATAAACAAATAAATAATAGGCATGAATGATTCATAACCAGACCTAGAAGCAATTTTAAATTCTTTGTTTATAATGCGGGTAAAATTCATATTAAATTTTATAATTAATTATATTTGTAAAAACATTATTTATTTTTGTGTGGTTTGTAATAACAAAAGATGCCCCAGTTGATAATAGCTCAGAGGTTGTCTTGTTAAAAACCATAACGCCATCTTCATCCAACGAGCTATATGGTTCATCAATTAAATATAAGCAAGCTTTATTCATTATTATTTTCATTAGTGAAACTCTTTTTTGTTGTCCATGCGATAAGTTTTTTACGAGAGAGTTTTTATAATTCACCATCTTATAAGTTTTTAAAGCATCTAATATAATCTGAAAATCATCGTGTGGTTCTATAGAGTAATATAAATTTTCATAAGTAGTTAAATTATTTTTTATTCCATGTTTATGCCCAACATAATTTTTTTTGAGAAATTTATTATAACTGTTTCGATATATTATTTCTCCGTGAGTATGCTCAGTAATGCCAGCTAAAATTTTTAAGAGAGATGTTTTGCCCGAACCATTCTTACCGTATATATTAATTAATTGACCTTTTTGTATATTTAAATTTACATTAGAAAATATACAATAATTATTTCTTGTTAAACTTAAATTTTTTACTTCAAGTAATTTATCCATTATTTTATAAGAGCTTTACTTTAGAAATAATTATTCCATCGCTATCTGAATATAAAAAATGACCTTCCCGGAATAAAGCACCAGCAAAATTTAAGTCTTTTTTGAACTCTCCAATATTATTTTTATTACTTTTTTTAGGCATGGTGTTTAAAGCCTTAATCCCAATTGGAATATTGTTGATAATTTCTGAATCACGAATACACCCATTAATAACAAATCCAGACCAACCATTGTCCGATGCTGTTTTTGCTAAATTATCACCCAATAATGCGCATTTAGTTGAGCCTTTGCCCTCAATAACCATGACATCACCATCAACTTTTGTATTAACAAGTTCCTTAACATAAGAGTTGTCTTCAACAGCAATAACAGTTCTTATCTTCCCCATAAATCTTTTTTTTCCACCATAAAGGTTAAATATAGGATCAGCTATTTCAATATTTTTATGTTCATCACATAAATCTGCAGTCATAAATTCACTCATATTTTTAAACTCTCTCTTAATCTTGATAGTATTATTAGAGCAGGAATTGCTATTAAAGAACAGAAAACAAAATATAATTCCCAATCAAATAATTCAACGAGGAAACCAGATGACCCAGAAAATATAGTTCTTGGCAAAGACATGATAGCGGTCATCAGTGCAAATTGGGTTGCTGTAAACTCTTTGTTTGTCATATTCGCAATAAATGCAAGATAAGCTGTATAGCCCATGCCAGCAGCAAGATTTTCTAAAGAAATTACAATCATTAAAGTTACTATGCTATTACCTATTATTGCCAAGACTGCAAATCCCAGAGTTGCAATAGCTTGGAATAAACCAAATATTATTAGCGACCTAAATAATCCTATTTGAAGTGAAATTATTCCTCCTAAGAATGCCCCAATTAGTGTTGCAATTAAACCAAATATTTTTACCACTGTTCCTATTTCTGTTTTTGTAAACCCTATATCTAAATAAAAATTTGTACTTAGAGAATGCGCCATAGTATCGCCTACTTTATAAAGAAGAATGAACATTAATATCAATATAGGAATCATTAAATTAGTACTATTTTTATCTTTAAATCTTTGGAAAAATTCTATAAATGGATTTTTTACAGCGTTTATAAAACTAGATGGCTCCCCCATAGTTTTAGGTTCTTCAGCCAATAATGTTGTAATAACACCAATGATCATTATTGCTGCCATAATTGAATATACATATTGATATGACATTAAATCTGCTAATATTAATCCACCAGCACCAGCTGCTAACGCGCCAATTCTATAACCTAACACATATGCAGACGCGCCTAGGGTTTGCTCATTGTCATGCAATGATTCCCTTCTAAATGCATCAATTACAATATCTTGTGAAGCAGAAAAAAAAGTTACCAGCAAAGCTAAGGTTGCAACATTAATAGGGCTTAAAGCTGGGTTTGTTAATCCAAGACCTATAATAGATAATATTAATAATATTTGGCTAATAATTAACCAGCCACGTCTTCTCCCAAGCTTGCTTATTACATATCTATCAAAAAATGGAGCCCAAAGAAATTTTAAGGAATAAGGAAGGCCAACCAAAGCAAATAAACCTATAGTTGATTTTGATACTCCTTCGTCAGTCAGCCACGCTTGAAGCAATGTTATAGTCAAAAGCAGTGGGACACCAGAGACAAAACCCATAACAAGAGATATTAAAATCTTCTTTTCTAAATAGGGGTTTACCGAATTTTTTATTTTTGTCAAAAAGTTATAAGTCATAATCTATAATTAAAGGGCTATGGTCAGAAAACCTTTGTTTTTTGTATATACTACTTTTAAGTACTTTTAGCTTTTTTTTACTACATAAAACCTGATAATCAATTCTCCATCCTACATTATTATTCCAAGCATTTCCTCTATTAGACCACCAAGTATAATTATCTGGCTCTTTATTTACCTCTCTAAATGCGTCTATAAGGTTATATTTATAAAATATTTTATCTAGCCAAGCCCTTTCTTCAGGCAAAAACCCCGAATTTTTTTGGTTAGCTTTCCAATTTCTAATATCTATTTCTTTATGCGCAATATTCCAGTCTCCGCAAAGTATTGTTGGTTTTTTTCGTTTCAAAATCTTCTTTATATATAATTCAAATTTATCCATAAATTTATATTTTAGTTTTTGTCTTTCTTCGCTTGAGGATCCTGATGGAAAATATATAGAAGCAATATTTAAATTTTTAAACTCTAATTCAATAAACCTGCCTTCTTTTTCAAAAAAACGCGATCCAAATTTATTTGTAATTTTTATTGGCTTGTTTTTTGTTAACACACAAACACCGCTATAACCTTTTTTAACAGCAGTTTCCATATATCTATCATAACCCTTTAGGTTAAATTCTGGTCCAGATATTTGGTTTTCCATTGCTCTTGTTTCTTGCAAACAAATTAAATCTATTTTTTGTTTTGGCAACCACTCAAACAAACCTTTTTTCTGACTAGCTCTAATACCACAAACATTTAAAGTTAAAATTCTCATATTATATACACTGTGTTAATATATTGATATTACTAAATTATATATGAACAACCTTAAAAAAAGATTCATAGAATTCACATTAGACCATGAAATACTAAGATTTGGTAATTTTACTCTTAATTCTGGCAGAGAGAGCCCATATTTTTTTAACACGGGATTGTGTTGTACTGGCAAATTATTAAATGAACTTTCCAGCTTTTATTGTGAAGCTATCATAGCAAATAATATTGAATTTGACTTTATATTTGGTCCTGCTTACAAGGGAATTACCCTTTCCTCATCTATTTGTCTAAACCTAGAGACACAGCATAATATTAATAAACCATATGCGTTTAATAGAAAAGAAACTAAATCACATGGAGAGAAAGGCGTTTTTGTTGGTTATATGCCCAAAGGCGAAGCCCTAATTGTTGATGACGTTATATCTTCTGGAAATTCTATACTAAACTCTATAGATCTTATGGCTTCTAATAATGCCAAGGCCTCATCAGTGTTAGTTGCATTTGATAGAATGGAAGTGGGGAAGGAGTCTCGAGCTTCTTCAGAGATATCAGAAAACTATAGGTTAAATATATACTCCATTATAAATTTAGATGACATATTAGGCTATATAAAAGAAAATGAGAGTTTAAAGCCATTCGCAGATTTAATGCAGAATTATATTAATAACTATAAAAGATAGTTAGTTATAAATTAAAATAGCCCCCACTAGAATAGTTATAATTTGATATATTGTTTTTATAGTTTTATTATCTTTTGACAACGCAAGGTGTGCCCCAAGGTATCCCCCAATTACTGAACCTAATAGTAAAGGTGGCAAAATTGACCAATCAATATTTGTTAATAAACCAAGAGTAATTGCGCCTGTTGCATTATAAAAAAATCCTACTATTATCAGCGTGTACGCAATTGCTCTTTTGTAATCCATGCCATACCAAGAAATCATAATAATCGTAAATATTAAACCTGTGCCCGCAGACAAAGATCCATTCAATAATCCAACAAAAAAAATCAATACCATCCCTAAAAAATTTTTTTGTGCAGAACTTACATATTTTTTTTCGTGTTCGCCATATTTATTTTCTTTAAACGAATAAATAGCAAGAGCAATAATTAAAAAACCCAAGAATAATCTTGATAGATCATCATTCAGATATATAATTAATTTAGCTCCCATTATTACGCTTGGTAACCCAAATATTAATGATGTAAATAAAAGTGTTTTGTTGAGCTTTATGTTTCTAAAAAATCTTAGAGAAGCACCAATTCCAAGAGCAACTGTTGCTGTTTTATGTACCGCTAATGCGTTAATAAATGTGGTATCAAAAATTAATAAAATTGCCGGTAATTGTATTACACCTGCGCCTCCGCCAGAGAAAGCAGAAAATATATTTGAAATTAATGAGACTAAAAATAAATAAAAATATTCGAGCAAATTAATTCCTGCGAATCATTGTTCCAATACCTTCATCAGTAAACAATTCTAGTAACACTGAGTGATCAACTGTGCCATCAATAATTTGTACATGTTCAACACCTGATGCGACAGCCTCAAGTGCAGAGTTAACTTTTGGCAGCATACCTTTAGATATAGTCCCTTTTTTTATAAGTTTTTTTACTTCATTTGCATTGATAGATTGGATTAAACTATTTTTACTATCAAGTATACCAGTGGTATTTGTTAGAATAAGGTACTTATGAGCTTGCAATATATGGGCTATTTTACCTGCTACTACATCTGCATTTATATTATATGTTTTGCCATCATCTCCTATTCCAATTGGCGCTATAACAGGAATAAACGGAGATCCATCTAATAAACTAACTACTTCAGGATCAATGCTTTGAACTGTTCCTGTATTTTTAAAATCAACATCTTTATATTCACCTTCGCCTATAATTTTTTTTGCTCTAATAAGTCCTCCGTCTTTACCTGAAAGCCCTACTGCTTTACCACCTAGCGATGTAATTGTGTTAACTATATCTTTGTTTATCAATCCACCTAAAACCATTTCTATAATATGAATTGAATTTGGGTCTGTTATTCTCATTCCATTAGCAAATTCTGACTTAATCCCAGATTTTTCTAAATGTGAAGTAATTTGCGGTCCCCCGCCATGAATAATAACTGGATGCACTCCAACCTGTTTTAATAAAATTACATCTTTAGCAAAATTACTTTTGAGAGTTTCATCTATCATAGCATTGCCTCCAAATTTTATTACTAACACCTTCCCAGATAATTGTTGGATATACGGCAGAGCCTCTATAAGTACCTTTGCAGTACTTGGAGTAATTTGCGGGTCATTTCTATATATTACATCTTCAAGTTTTTTCATTTTATTTTAAAATGGAATATTTAAATTTTTATCTATCTTTAGCATAGCATCCTTCATTATAGTTTTAATTTTATTTAATGATTTTTGATTATCTGCTTCAAACCTTAATACAAGGTTAGACGAAGTATTTGAGCATCTAATCAACCCCCACCCAAATGAATATATCACCTTTATTCCGTCAATATTAATTATTTCAGCTCCTTCAAATTTAGTTAATTTTACAAATAAATCCATGAAAGTAAAATGATTATTGTCTTCAAATTTTATATTAATTTCGGGAGTAGTAATTGATTTAGGTAAATTATTTATCATAGATTCTAATTTTTCAGAAGATGAACAGATTTCTAATAATCTTAGGGATGAGTATATACCATCATCAAATCCAAACCACTTATCATTAAAGAAAATATGGCCGCTCATTTCACCTCCCAAAATAGCATTATTTTTAATTATTGATTCTTTGATAAAGGAATGTCCTGTTCTAGAAAGTATTGGAGTTCCCTCATTTTTAACTATTATATTTTCTAAATGTTTAGAACATTTAATATCATATACAACTTTGCTGCCAGGATTATCTTTTAATATAGTTTCGCTGAATATCATGAGCAATTGATCAGGCCAAATAATATTTAAAAATTTATCTATAATAATAATTCTGTCTCCATCTCCGTCATATGCAAGACCTATATCCGCATTGCGCTCCTTCATTTTATTTTTAAGCTGACTTAAATTATTAATATTTGTTGGGTCAGGAGGGTGATTTGGAAATTCTCCATCAACTTTTTCATTAATCACCTCTATTTCAATGTTTAAACTATTAAAAATTTTTGTTATAACTTTTCCGGTAATGCCATTGCCACAATCTATTATTATTTTTAAATTAGTAGTTATTTTTATATGTGATTTAATATTTTTAATATAGGAATTAAGAATGCCATTTTCTTCTTTGAGAATTCCTTTTTTTATATCTTTTACAATTATGTTCTTTTTTATATTTGTGTATAGTTCAGATATATCATCTCCAAACAACGTTTTATTATTAAGTATTATTTTTATACCATTATAATTTTTTGGATTATGACTTCCTGTGATCATGAGCCCATTTGTAATTTTTAAATGATGTAGAGCAAAATATAACAAAGGGGTGGGCAGCATACCAATATCTATAACATCATTACCTGTTGATAAAAGCCCTTGAGTTAAATTGTTTTTAAGCTCATCACTTGATAGTCTGCCATCCATGCACACACAAATTGGCCCAGTATTTGCATTATTTACTTTTGTTCCTATTACCTGCCCCAATAAGAAAAAAATATCTTTATTTATTTGATTAGGATACTCCCCTCTAATATCATATGCCCTGAAGATAGCACTTTGAATTTTCAATTTATTTTTTACCTGAAGAGCCAAAACCGCCTTCGCCTCGGTTTGTTTTGTTAAATTCATTTACGATAGTAAACGTAGGTTTGTTAATTGTAATAAATATTAATTGAGCAATTCTGTCAAATGGTTCTATTATAAAATTTTTATCACTTCTATTCCAACATGATACTAAAAGCTCTCCTTGATAATCAGAGTCTATAAGACCTACTAAATTCCCCAAAACTATACCATGTTTATGGCCTAAGCCTGATCTAGGTAATATAAGTGCTGCATATGCATTATTTTCTATATAGATAGATAGCCCTGTTGGAATTAATTCTGTTGTATTAGGTTGAATTTTGATAGAGGCATTAATTGCTGCGCGCAAATCTAATCCTGCTGAGCCATCTGTAGAAAAATTTGGCAATTCTTTTATATCTTTGTTAAGTATTTTTACTTTAACATTATCTAACATCAGATTTCACCAATGAAAGCTTTTGTTTATATTCATCAGCAATAAATTTTATTATTTTATGTGCAATATCAATTTTTTTATCTGTATCTATTTCAATATTATTATATTTTGAATACACAATTACTTGATTGTAATCTGACTCAAAGCCAAGACCAAGTTCATGATTAGCAATATTGCCAACTATAATATCTAAATTTTTTCTTTTTAATTTTTCCATAGTATTTTTTTCTAAATTATTAGTTTCTGCTGCAAAACCAACTGTAAAAATATTTTTAAATTCTGCAGAAACTTTATTCAAAATATCCACTCCACGCTCAAATTCTATTTTGATATTTTTCATTTCTTTTTTATATTTTATTTGAGAATAATTTTTAGGCTTATAGTCTGCTATAGCAGCAGTTGATATAAATATATCTTTGTTTTTGATTTTTTTTAATACTAATTCAGCCATTTCAGATGAAGTCTCGATATGCGTTGTTTTAACGCCCTCAATTTTTTGTAGCGTGACAGGACCAGTGATAATTTCTACATTTGCACCCATTTGTTTTGCAGCAAGGGCAATTGCAAATCCCATTTTTCCAGAACTGTAATTGCTCATATACCTGACAGGGTCAATGGGCTCTCGAGTTGGCCCAGCTGTAACTAGAACTTTTTTCCCAGAAAGATCAGAGCAGATATTTTTATTAATAAGCTGATCAATGATTTCATCAGGACTTATCATTCTTCCATACCCTATATCCCCACATGCATGAGTTCCATAATTTGGACCTATAATATTAATTTCTGCTATTTGTAATTTCTTAACACTAGACTGACTAATTTTATTATTCCACATATCTGGATTCATTGCTGGTGCTATAAATATTGATTTTGTAAATGCTAAACAAATTGTAGATAATAAATCATCACCATGCCCATTAGCTAATTTATTCATAAAGTTTGCTGTACATGGAGCTATTAGAATTATATCAGCCCATTTTGCTAAATCTAAGTGTGAAAAATTTGTCACAGTTGATGATTCAGAATCCTCAGATATAACTTTATTTCCCGACAAAGATTCAAGAGTGGTTTCAGTAATAAATAACTCTGAACTTTTGGTCATTACTATTTTAATATCACAACCTTGTTTTTTAAGTTTACTTGTAAGATCAGCAGCCTTATAGGCAGCAATGCTTCCCGTGATACCAAGCAAGATATTTTTACCATCTAAAATATTCATAAAGCCAACTCCAAAACAGTAATACTATTATATATGTCTTAAAAAATTTAACAATTTTTCAATTTGTTTTAAGCTATGGCCGCTTGTTAAATTTATTCTTAGCAAGTCTTTATTTTTAGGCACTGTTGGATATCTAATTGCTTGAATAAATAAACCATTTTCAAAAGCTTTATTTTGAATGTCGGTTACTTTTTTTGGGCACCCATATGTAATGGTTTGTATAGGAGTTATTGATTTATTAATATTTATTTTATTTTTAACAGCATATTTTTTAAAAAAGCTAATATTCTCCTTCAGCGTGTGGTGCAAAATTTTTTCTTTCATTATCATATTTATACTTTCTCTTGTTGCACTTACAAGTACAGCTGGTAGCGCTGTAGAATATATATATGGTTTGGATTTTTGAATTAAAAAATTTATTAAGCTTTTTGACCCAGCAATAAATGAACCAAATGTTCCTACTGCTTTCCCAAATGTTCCTATATAGGCATCAATTTTTAAATTTTCACCATGAAAAAAATTTAAACAAGAAGGAAATATATTGTTATGTTTTCTTAGAACGCCAAAACCATGAGCATCATCCACAAATAATAAAGCACTATGCTTCTTTGCAATGTTTGATAAAACTGGAATATTAGCAATTTCTCCTGTCATACTAAATACGCTATCTGTATAAATAATTTTTTTATATTTTTTAAAATTTGATAATTTTTTTTCTAGATCATCATATGAGTTATGCTTGTATCGTATAAGTTTTGATGTAGATAATCTCGTTCCTTCAATTATTGAGTTATGATTTAATTTATCTTGGAATATAACAATATTTTTTTCTGATACAGCATTAGCTAATCCAACATTAGCTAGATAACCAGAATTCATAATCAATGATGATTCAAAATTTAGTAATTTAGATAAATCCTTTTCTAATTTATGATGTTCTTCATTGTAGCCGCTTATTAATGGAGATGAGCCAGAGCCAACACCTAACTTTTGAATTCTTGAAATAATAGCTTGTTTTATATTTTTGTTATTAGATAAATTAAGATAGTTATTACTAGAAAAATTTATATATTTTTTTTTCTTGATTTCAATTATAGAATCTTGAGGAGATTGAATAATTAATCTATCTCTATAATATCCAGATTTTTTAATATTT
>Ga0066836_10000431_pt1 | contig 20051 bp, 20 predicted proteins | sample ETNtaG_18_FD_71568 | JGI IMG/M metagenome (GOLD analysis project Ga0066836, IMG submission 71568) | Marine microbial and viral communities from oxygen minimum zone, Eastern Pacific Ocean - ETNP201302SV91 | ecosystem: Environmental > Aquatic > Marine > Oceanic | place: Pacific Ocean: Eastern... | reverse complement strand
CCTTCTTGATCTTCACCGATAAGAGCACCTGTAATAGTGACCTCTTCGCCTTCAAGGCTTCCGCCTCCACAAGCGCCAAGAATTAAAGTGAAAAGCAAAAAAATAACCAATAAAGGTTTATTCATTTTTTATTTCCCCTTTTTATACGTACGTAGAAAAAGATACAACCCTTATTTGGTTTGAAAAACTCCAAATAAAGATTGCTTCCTTAACTTATATGAATAGTAATTATATTTTATATTTTTTGTTATGAAAAATTTTGACTTTTTATGATTTTCAGTTGAATATATATAAAAATATATTAGGCACAAGTGCCCGAGGGGGGACTCGAACCCCCACACCCTTGCGAGTAATGGATTTTAAGTCCATCGCGTCTACCAATTCCGCCACCCGGGCATAAACTTAATTTAGTACTTTATTTAAAATCAGCCCTTCTAATATATCATTTTCTGAGATAACTAATTTATTTATTTTAAAGTTTTCCATCAATTTTAGTGCGATTAAAACACCTGGAGTTATTGTTGTAGACCTAGCAGGGTCTAAGCACGAATATTGATTAATAATTTCTTCTGGATTTAATTTTCTTAGCTTATAGTAAAATTCCTTTAGCCAGTCTTTCTCTATTGTATGTAAATGGGTTTTTTCATTATCATAAGTTTCGAGCCCTAGAGAAATCGCAGCTAGTGACGTAAATGTTCCTGCTGTCCCTATCGCCTGAGTAAAGTCAAAACTACTAAAGTTCACGCCATCTTTTAATATTAAAGAATCAATTAACTCAACTGCTCTCTTTTCCTCCATGTCAACAACCGGTCTGCTCGGGAGTGCCTCTTCTGATATTCGAACGACACCCAATTGGTAACTAGCTGAGGAAACAGTCTGTTGGTCTTTATATATAACTTCAGTACTGCCACCTCCTATATCAAAAAGGATAGTACGTTGATCTTCTGGAAAATCATAAAGGGCCCCATCTAAAGTAAGTTTTGCTTCTTCAGTGCCAGAGATAACTTCAATATCTAGATTGAACTTTTCTTTAATATACTTCTTTATCTCAAGAGAGTTTTTGCTGTCCCTCATCGCAGAAGTACCGACAGAAAAAATACCTCCTACCTCATGTTTATTTATTTCTTCAAAAAAAATACTCACTGCTTCAGTTACTCGTGTTAGTGCATTTTCTGAAATATCACCAGAAGATGGAATTCCTTCTGCCATTTTTGTCACAATATGCCTCTTCCTTATCTTATTTATCTCACCGTTATCTACTGAGGCAATCAAGACACGTGTTGAGTTTGATCCAAAGTCAAGTGCTACATAATTTACCATTTGTTTTTCCATTCAGAATTGAATTTAACCCTACCTTCTCCTCCATCTACACAGGGAACAGTACAGTCGTTTCCTCCTATTAATGACTCTATAGTTTGTCCTATTGGATTTTTTCCAGTAGCTAAGTGGTCAGCTAAATGTGCATGGAGACACTTAACATGGTCCGAAGTACCGCCGACACCTCCTTCGGGAGATATATGACCTGAGTCAACCTTAAGTAACCTTCTCTCTTCTTCGTATGTTTTTTGTCTCTTTTTCCAAAGAGTTCTAAAACTTCCTTTTTTTTGAATAATCCCATCAAAAAGTTTCACCATACCAGAGGCTTCCAATGAAGAGACTCTTTGTACTAATAGAGGACAAGTAAGCCAATAAGTTGTTGGGAAAGGTGTTCCATCATCTAAATTTGGAGGAACAAAAGTAACAACAGGCAAACCAAGATGGCACCTACTCCTAATGTCTATATGGGATCTAACTTTTCGCTTGAGTTGAACTTCTATTATTTCTTTGTCATTATTTTTTTTCAATTTCTACCAGTAATAAAATCAATAAATTTCTCAATCATGCTTTTCCTTTGTTCTTGGTTGAATATTTCAGACAATGGAGCAACTGGCTCTGGCACTTTCATTATATATATAATCTCCCCTTCTTTGCCATACCCTTCTCTCCTTAGTACTTTTTCAATCATTTCGGGATCTTCTAGATCTCCAATCTCTTTATTAAGTTGATCTACTTGTTGCTGTAAGGAAAAAACATATTGCTCTTTTTCTATTTTTTCCTGTCTTACGGTTTCTAAATCAGTTAAAGAAATATTGAATGCAAGATAGGTAATTCCTATTAATAGAGAAAAAATAGTTATCTTTTTATAGATTAAACCTAACTTTTCCATTTCATTTCTTCCATGCTTCAGTATTAAATTTTTTCTGACCCAATTTTTCACCTATTCTTAATAATTCGTTATATTTTGAAGTTCTTTCAGCTCTTGCTGGAGCCCCTGTTTTTATTTGTCCACAATTTGCTCCGACTGCTAAATGGCTTATAAAAGTATCTTCCGTCTCGCCAGACCTGTGTGATATGACCGAACTATAACCATTTTCCTCAGCAAGCTTAAGTGTCTCTATTGTTTCTGTAAATGTACCAACCTGATTCAGCTTTATAAGTATTGAGTTTGCACATTTATTACTAATGCCTTTTAAAAGAATACTTTCATTAGTAACAAATAAGTCATCCCCAACAAGTTGTATTTTTGTCCCTAATGCTTCGGTTAGTTTTTGCCACCCTTCCCAATCATCTTCTGCCATACCATCCTCAACAGAAATAATTGGATATTTTTTTACTAAATCTACTAAAAAACCTACCATTTCTTCATCAGAGAATTCCCTACCTTCAAGGTAATATTTTTCATTGTTATAAAACTCAGTTGAAGCAACGTCTAAAGCTAAAGAAATCTGTTCTTCAGGTTTGTAGCCAGCTAAATTAATAGCTTTCAATATTATTTCAATAGCATTTTCTGATGAATCTAAATCTGGGGCAAATCCTCCTTCATCTCCTACATTTGTAGACATATTATTGCTTTTAAGCTCTTCTTTTAAATGATGATATATCTCAACCCCTGCGCGCAGAGAATCTGTATAGCTATCAAAACCATGGGGGATAATCATAAACTCTTGAATATCAATATTGTTATCAGCATGTGCTCCTCCGTTTAATATATTCATTAAGGGGGTTGGAAGATGAGGGTCTCCATAAATATTTGGTATAAGCTCAAAAAGTTCTTTATTAGATAAAGAGGAGAATGCCCTAAAGCTTGCCAGAGAAACTGCAAGAATAGCATTGGCTCCGAGCTTTTCCTTACTGTCAGTCCCGTCTAGCTCAATTAATTTTTTATCTATAGCCTCTTGAGTAGAACAGTCGAGGTCAATTAATTCAGGTTTAATTAGTTGGTCGATATTTGCGATTGCTTTCTCAACCCCCCTGCCAAGATATTTTGAACCACCATCGCGCACTTCATAAGCCTCAAGGGTTCCTGTAGATGCCCCAGAGGGAACTGCAGCACGTCCTGTGGCTCCACTATTTGTAATTACTTCTACTTCTACAGTAGGATTTCCTCTAGAATCAAGTATCATTCTAGACTTTATGTCTGATATTAAACTTTTCATAACCCTGTTATATACAATCTATCAAAAAATCATTAATCTTTTAAGCTTTTTTCTTTTTTCTTTGCTTCAGACCACAACTCATAAAGGTCTTTATTAGAAGAATTGAGTTCAGATTCAACATATTTGGCTCTATAAATAAACCTTTTTACTGCTTTTCTAAGCTCTAACTCAGAATCTGTTTCTAAATATCTAGAGATGTTTACAAGAGAAAATAGCATATCTCCAAATTCCTCTCTTTGTTGTTCTAGTGAATCTGCACTTTTAAATTCTTCAACTTCTGACAAAAAATCTTTAACTGTATCTTCTAAATTATCATAGGACAAACCTAGTGACTTTGCTTTTCGTTGAGCTTTTGCTGATAACTCAAGTGAGGATAGTTTATCTTCTAAATCATCAAAAATTGACTTCTTCCCTCTGCTTTCTTGTTTCCTTACTTCCCAAGCTTTTTCTACCTCTTCAGCTGAATCAAAAGACTCATCTTTAAATACATGGGGGTGTCTGTCAATGAGTTTGGCATCTAAAGATGCAAAAACATCCTTAATGGAAAATTGCTCTTTTTCTTCTGCTATCTTTGCATGAAGTAAAATCTGGAAAAGAAGATCTCCTAACTCAAACTTGAGTTCTTCATATGAGTCTTTATTATCAAGATTGCTTATAGCGTTAACCACCTCATAAGCTTCCTCTATTAAATGTCTTACTAGAGTTTCATGTGTCTGCTTACTGTCCCAAGGGCACTCTTTCCTCAGTAAAGAAACTGTATCTAATAGTTTGTCTATTTCTGAGTTAATATCTGACATTAATACTTCAATTCTATATTAACTATTCCCTCATTGTTTAACCATTTGACTGTATCTACTATAAAAAGATCGACAGGTTTGTATTCGAGACCTAAATCCTGTTCTGCTTTCCCGCCATCATATTTGTGCCCATGAGACATTACTCGAAGTGACTCTGAGCATATCAAGGGATTCGACTTGCTAAAGAGCTTATAAATATCCCCAAAATATCCAAAGCTTTTAAAGAGAGATTTTGGTAAATATGCAACTGTTTTATCCCATTCTGTTAATTCCTTTAATTTTCCTATTAATTCTGTTGATAACATATGAAAACTATTCAATATATATCTTTCTCCATCCACGCCCTTTATCGCTCCTAATAAATGACCGTTTGCACAATCATCAATATCTACAACTGAAATATTATTTTTTATCATAATTGGTAAAGAGGAATTCAATACATACTTAAATATTTTTGCTGTTCCCGATGCTCTTCCTGGTCCCTGCACTGATGAAGGGTTCATAGAAACGAATTTGAAGTTCTTTTTTATACTAAATGCTTTTTCTTCAGCATAGTATTTTGACTCCTCATATTTACTAAAAAATTTACCTCTGTGATTGGAAGTCTCTACGCCTAAAGCTCCTGCTGCTTCGCCTATGGTGACTGCAGAAGAAGTGTAAACAAAAGATTCTACTTTTGCTTTATTTGATGCATTGATAACATTCTCTGTTCCCTTTACATTAACATCAAACATTAAAGATGGATTCTTTGAACACATCTCATTAACTCCAGCAACATGAAAGACTAAGTCAGCATTTCCTATTTTTTCATTTAAATCTCTGTCTAGAATATCTCCAAAGATTGGTGCTGCATTGAAACTTTCAACAATATCTCTACCCTCTTCGCTTCTTACTAGTGCATGAGTCTCAACATTTAACTTTGATAACTTCTCAAGTATTTTCTTTCCAACAACACCTGTTGAACCAGTAATAAAAATATTCTTATAAGGGAAATTTTTATCCATTATCAAAGTATGTCTTGATGTATTGATAGCCTGTAATATAGGAAACTACTAATGACAGGTATAAAATAACCTCTGCAATTGAGTAACCTGCAATCCCAAAAGAAAAATCCACCAGGAGAAAACCGAGAGCCCAAAATTGTAAACTTGCTTTTAATTTTCCACCTATGCTTGGAGGAATTGATACTCCTTCAGTCCCTGCTAAACCTCTTAATCCAGTAATAACAAATTCTCTTGCTATTAACAGCAAAGTAACCCATACTCCCACTCTTCCAACAACAGTAAGGCCCAAAAGAATTGAAGTTAGAAATAACTTATCCGCTATAGTATCTAGAAATGCCCCAAGCTTAGAAGTAACATTCCATTTTCTAGCTAACATTCCATCGAAATAATCTGTCCATGCACCAACAAATGCCAAAAGTGCAGGTAAAAGCATTGTGCCGTTTTTTGAACCATCTAAAATAATCAAATACATAACTACTGGACCAACAATAACTCTGAAAATTGCTAGATAATCAGGAATTTTACTTTTCATATAATTAAGAACTAGACTACATCAATTATTCTTCGTTCTGAAGCTTTTTTTATTGCAATCTCTTTATCTTCTATAAAAGCCAGCAATACATCGACAGAATCCATAACTAAAAAATCTACTTCTTCAATTTCACTCTTTAAGAAAGGAGATAAAACGTAATCTGCAGGATCAATTCCTTTATCGGGACGACCTAATCCTAATTTAAGCCTGTAATAAGATTGGGAACCTAGCTCAGCTTCAATAGATCTAACTCCATTATGTCCTCCGTCACTTGACCCAAGTTTTAACCTTAACCTTCCGAAAGCCAAATCTATATCATCATGAATAATACAAATATTTTCATTACTACAATCATTCACTCTTAAAACATTCTTTATAGCTACTCCGGAATTATTCATTGAAACTTTAGGTTTAACAATTAAGACTCTCTTTTGATTAATTTCAATAATTGATTCCGCATAGGTCCCGTCTTCGCTAATAGAGAATTTAGATTTATTTTTCTCAGCAAAACGTTTTATTACAAGCTCTCCTATATTATGTCTTGTCTCTTGGTAAATACCGTCAGGATTCCACAAGCCAACGTAAATAAAATCGACTTTATTCAGTAGTTTCTTCACCTTCTGTTGACTCTTCTGAAGCACCTTCTTCACCTTCAGTGCCTTCTTCACCTTCAGCTCCTTCTTCACCTTCAAGAAGTTCTTCACCTTCAAGAAGTTCGTCAACCTCTTCTTCCTCAACAACTGCTTTAGGTATATTAACGGTTACAAGTAATGAGTCGTCATCTTCATTAGCAAGGTCAACATTTTCAGGTAGCTTGACATCTTTAACGGTTCCAATGTCCCCTACTGCAAAATCACTAATATCTAGTTCTAACGAAGTTGGAATTTCAGTTGCTATTGCTGATATAGTAATAAAGGCTTGGACTGTTTGAACAACTCCGCCTTCCTCTTTAACCCCCATAGGAACTCCTAAGAAATCAACAGAGACGTCTGCAGTTACTTTCTTAGTCAAATCAATCTGTACAAAATCAACATGTAAAATCTCCTCTTTATAAGGGTGGCGTTGAATTTCTCTAGGTAAAGTAGTTACCTTCTGAGATTCATCAATATTTAAATTGATTATTACGTTTGACCCAGCTTCTGTTTTTAGAGATTTTTGAAACTCATGAGCATTAACTAGTATTGAGACTGGCTCCATGCCTAAACCGTAGACTATTCCTGGCATCTCTCCTTCTACCCTGTTTCTTCTAGCATCAGGAGAACCTGAATCTTCTCTTGTTTTCACATTCAATTCAACTTGCATTTTTCACTCCAGAATTATTAAGAATACTAATAATCTACTCATACATACTATATTAATTAAGCTTTTTCTGTTGCTTTTTTAGCTGAGACAACAGCAAAAGTCAATGTTAGTAATGCAAAACCTCCAGAAAACAAAACACCTTTAGTTATAAGATCTGTAACCCAGCCATCTATCATTATTGCCCTCATAGCTTCTATAACATAGGTGGTTGGATTATATGAAGCAGCAGTTTGTAACCACCCTTTTAATGCATATCTTGGTGTAAAAGTAGGAGCAAGGAATAAGGCCGGAAAAAATAGAAACGATGCTGCCTGTGCTCCTTGAGATGAGCCAGATCTAACCCCTGCTGCTACAGAATATCCTGCAAAACCCATCCCCCATAAGAATGCAATGCCCAGAACAGCAAAATATCCTAATGTTCCTGCTGCAGGGTTTGCCCCTATAATTACACCGATAGTCAGAATTAGTCCTGCCTGAATAAGTACTCTCAACCCGCCTACAAGAATAGGCGCGAGAATAATCGCCCATTTCGATATAGGCATTCCTTGATATCTCTTAAACACACCTGACTCAATATCTTCAACTAAATAAACTCCTGAGGCTCCACCAGAAACAGATGCAGAAACAATAGAAACTGGAAGAATAAAATTCACAAAATTTCCTTTTGCAAAATCAAAAGGAGTCCCTGCAGCACTCCCACCAAATACCCCGCCTAGAGCTCCGTCATAGACAAATAGGAAGAAGGCAGAAATGAATATATTGGGTAGTTCAGCTAAAGGTCTTCTTATAACTCTTAAAATTAATCTCTTAGTAAGTATCCCTAGTTGAAGAAAAAATGATGCACTGATTTTGTTATCCATTATCCTGAAACCTCTTCAAGCATATTCTCATCTGGTTCTTCCGCTCCTTCTAGGCGATATCCTGTAACCTGTAAGAACACATCATCAAGAGTTGGTTTATTCGCAGAAGCTGAAACGACTTCCAGGTTATTTTCTGTAAGGGTAGTGAGAAGAGGTGGAATCATTTTTGCTCCATTATTGACTGTAACTCTTAAATCATTATTTTCAATTTCAGACCCTTCGATTAAAGACTGTGCTTTAATTACATTTTCTTCACTATCAAGTGTAAAGGTAATAACATCTCCGCCAACCATCTCCTTGAGTTCATCTGGGCTCCCTTCAGCAACAACTAACCCTTCATCAATAATCGATATTCTATCTGCTAACTCATCCGCCTCTTCTAAATACTGAGTTGTTAGTAAAATTGTTACTCCAGCATTCCTAAGTCTTTTTATCTCATCCCACAACACTCTTCTTGAGCCTGGATCGAGTCCTGTTGTAGGTTCATCAAGAAATAAAACTTCTGGCTTATGGACAAGACTAAGTCCTAAATCTAACCTTCTTTTCATTCCCCCAGAATATGTCTTTACTCTTCTATCAGCTGCATCAGGTATTCCGACTAAATTCAGTAACTCTTCAGATCTTTTATCTGCATCTTCTTTTGAGAAACCCCATAAACGAGCTGTGGTATAGAAAAGTTCTCTCCCTGTTAACAAATTATCTATACCTGTATCTTGAAGTGCTACACCAATTTTTTTTCTAACATCTTTATCTTGTGTAGCTACATCTAAGCCCTGTATCTTGCCAGATCCTGAAGTTATCCTCAATAAGGTTGTAAGCATTAAAATGGTTGTGCTCTTACCGGCCCCATTAGGTCCTAGAATCCCAAATATTTCTCCTTGATTAACCTGAAAACTTACATCTTTAACAGCCTCGACATCCCCTTGTTTAGTTTTGAATGTTTTCTTTAGATTTTTTGCTTCAACTGCAAACAACTTTAGCCCTTTCTTATGCCCCTATTTATGAAATAATAGGTAAGTTCTATTTTTAATGGCCTCGTAGCTCAGAGGATAGAGCACAGGTTTCCTAAACCTGGTGTCGCAGGTTCGAATCCTGCCGAGGCCGCTTAAGGATAGTAAGCTCTGCCCGTTCCCACTTCAATTGATGGGATTACAATATTTCTTTCAGATTCCGGACCTTTAATCCAAGTATCAAACTCTGAATAAAATTCTTCTGTTGAGAATCCAAAAGTTTTTTGGAATGCCTCTTCACGATCTTTAGTTTCTTTTAGTGTAGGGTAATAATTTGTTTCAAATACATAAGGATCTTTCACTTTGTGAGCTAAATATGCACTTGCCCACAATCCCCAGCTGTAACCTGCTTGCCTGCAAGGAAGTTCAAACGTGATATCTCTGATACTTGTGCCTTTACATTTTTGCATATCGCTCGCACCCCATTTATAACGGTTTTTATACTCTTGTTGAATTGATTTTACACCTGTTAGTACTCCGCTTCCGTTTAACTCTTGTCCATAGATAATTTCCATAAAAACTGCTGTTCCTTCAACGAACGACATAGGCCCCATAAGGCTCTCTAGTGTCTCTCTATCATTTTGACATCTATTCCCATCACAATTGTAAAGTGGATTGATATGGGCCTGCTGAAAAGCATGCCACCATTCATGGCTGATAGCAATTATCTCGGTGTTGTATCCTTCTGCACTTGTGCTTTCAAGTCCTACAGGATAAGCCCAGGTAAATTCATGATGACCATACTCTAGTCCTCCATTGTGACCTTTTGAACCACTATTGGGTAAGTTATTTTCTATTGTTTCAAGCCCAACACGTAAATAATATGGGTAATCGTGTCCAGTTTCTTCCCTTGTTTTAACCATTATGCACTCATCTTTATCTTTGAAATACCATAATTGATCTGCTTCTTCTTTTAATGTGCAATATGTATTAGCTAAATCCAGCATGGCGTCTCTATCCGTCCCAATAACCATTATTTGTGTTGGATAGTTCCCAAATCTTTCTTGTGCTAATGCAACACCATACTTGAAGTTTTCTTGAACGTTTGATGAAAGGTCTGAAGCAAAATAAATCTTGGCAGGTTCACAGATTATCGTCATGTGAGCTGGTAATGAACTTGATTCTGGGTCACAAGTAGCTGAGTCAGTAGTAGCCTCTGAACTCACAGAAGGCTCGCTATTAAGAATCTCCATAATTAAAGGGTGTGCTGCCTCAACCTCATCTTTATCTACCTTCACACCATATGTCATTTTGTATAGCCCAACTGCTTGAGACCGTGTTGAGTCCCATTCAACAGATACTAAATCCATTGCTGTTAGGTCTAGATTCATAGTGATATTTGGATCTGCTCCTTCATCCTTAAGCAACTGCACCACATCTGTTCTTCCAAAAAATACTGCACAGAATTGAGCCGTGACATCTTCAACATTTCTTTCATTAATGTCTACTCCTGCATCAAGCAGTGTTCTAACTGCATCGTATTGCCCATTACAAGCTGCGATGATTAATGGTGTATTATCACGGTTTGAATGTTTAGAGCTTAAATCTGTACCAAATAGAATGTGTTGCTTTATTGCCTGAATGTCTCCATTTTTTGCTGCTTCCCAAATATCAATATTTGGTTCTGGAACAGTCTCAACAGTCTGTTCAGGCTGTTCAACTGGTGCCACTTCCTCTGAAGAGCTTGATGATCCCCCGGATGAGCAGAAACTGATTAAAAGCAAAAGGGATAATATAAATAATTTTTTCATTGGAATTTATGGTAATACTTTATTATTGATTTTTCATACTAAAAAATAGAGTGAAATTTTCCTGAATTGATGTTTTCCTGAGCAGTTATTGCTGCATGGTTAACTGACTTAATTTCTTTCCAAGTAAACTCATTGGCTGATGCTCCCTTAACATAATCAAAAAAACTATTGACTAACTCTAGGTGCCCTTTCCCTGTTTTAACCAATTTACCTTTATCGTTCTTATCATCAAGGATTCTTACTTTGATAAAGTCTTCAATTATGACTGACTTTTTGTTTCCATGAACTTCAATCTTCTCTTTTGGTAGTAAAGAACTCCCCTCAGAAAAATAAGTAATGGCTGCAGTTGAACCATCGCCAAAAATAATTGCTAATGAGACTTGGTCCTCATTAGCTTTGTTTGACTCTTTATTAACTACTGAAGTGGCAGAAACACTCTGCGGAAGTGAGCCAGTAATATACGAGGCTAAATCAATCGCATGTATAGCTTCTCCTACAATTCTTCCCCCTCCTATTTCTTTAATCTTTGTCCAATGGTTACTAGGAAGGGTTGGAACATTAAATCTATATGTAATAGAAAGTGGTTCTGAACGATTGCCGAAGTGTTTCATCAACATATCAATTGCTTTTGTTTTTCTTCTATTGAAACCAACATAAAGTTTTGGATCATCTGCGTTGAAAATACTCTCTTCAACTTGATTAAGCCCCTCTTCAGTAATTGATAAAGGCTTCTCCACATATACTGGCTTGCTATTTTCTATAGCATGTTGAACAAGCTCAGCATGACTCTCGTGACTAGAAAAAATAAAAACTACATCAACCTGATCTGACTCAATTAATTGTTTAGGGTCTTCAAAGACATTTGGAATTTTATATTCTTTAGCCATCGTAGTAGCTGTTAAACCCTTCATAGAAACAATGCCTACGATCATACAGTCATTATTTAGTGATTTAAGAACTGGAAGCATTGTTGATGAAGCAAAGTTTCCAGCTCCAATAATGCCTACTTTTATTTTTGAGGTAGAAATTTCAGGAACGCTATCACTACTCATAAATTCTATACTCGGGCTATTTAAGTTTTCATAACTAATGACTGAGGTTGAAAAGGTGTCTGAACTCATAAGTTCTTTATATAGATTAGATGCATCATCAAGGCTTACTTCTTTAGAAATAAGATCCATTACATTAATCTTGTTGGTTTCAATTAAGCCTAAGAAAGATTGAAAGTTTCTATTTTCAGTCCATCTAACATATTGAATTGGGTAATCATTACCTAGTTGTTCATATTGGTGGTCATATCTTCCAGGTCCATATGACATTGATACAATAAGTTCAAGCTCTTTATAGTAAAAATCGTTTCTAGAAAGATTCAGAGAAACATCTCCAACAACAACTATTTTCCCTTTCTTTCTACAAAGTCTTGTTGCAACTTCTATCGGGTCGTTGCTTTTTGTTCCAGCAGTGATAATAACAGAGTCGATACTGTCTTCTTTCAAATCACCTGAGGTCAAAGCTTCGTCTAGAGTCTTAAAAACATTTGAGACATAACCATGTTTTAATTCATCCGGATCAATACTTGTAACATTAGAACCTTGAGCCTCTGCAATTTTTACTGCTAACTGCCCAATAACCCCCAGGCCAATTACAACTACACTATTTCCTATCCCCGTCTCAGAAAGTCTCATGCCATGAAGAGCAATACTTCCCATAACAGTAAAAGCTCCCTCTTTATATGTAACTGCATCAGGAAGCCTGGTACAAAGATTTTCAGAAACAACAACATACTCCGCATGGGATCCATTACTTGCAACTCTGTCACCAACATGAAAACTTGAAACACTCTTGCCAGTCTCTACAATCTCACCTGAAGAGCTATATCCAATCTGAATAGGGACAGAATCTTTCCCAAATGCAGCATCAACTAAAGCTGTTAGACCTTCTCTCTTGAGGAGATCTATTCCTTTTTGTATATTTCCTTTATTCTTCATCTTTGAAGCTGGACTAGTATTTGATGCTTGTATGGAAGCTTTTTCGGTCCCTGAAGAGATTACGGAGTAATGATTTTTTATTACTACTTCTCCTGGACCAGGAGAAGGCATAGGGCCTTCAAAAATATCAGGAGTATCCAAACCTTTTTCTACTACTAATTGTTTCACTGTATCAAGACTAGTCGTAAATTAATTTTCATAAACTAACTTCTGATATCATTGACTCATAAATGGAAATAGTTCTACCGTCTTCTTTTTCCAACTTTAAAGAACCATCCTCATTTATATCTTTTACCCAACCACGTCCATCTGGATACTCAACTAGCTTATCAATTGTGGTGCATTTTAGTTTATAAAGCTGAAGATTAAATTCTGACTGCTGAATTGTATTCAGAAATTTACTTGCCCATGATTCTGCTATCTTGTTTATCTCATCAAAACTAATCTCTTCTTCAAATAAAGCTCCTGCTGACAAAATACCGGGGGTCTTCCAGTAATAATTGACACCTAAGCCTGCAACATATATATCTCCAAACTTCTCAATCATTACTCCTCCTACTTTTTTATCTCCAAAAATAAGATCGTTAGGCCACTTTAAATTAATCTCTCTATCTTCATAAAGACAAGTAAAAACATAGCTTGCTACAAGAGGAAGCAGAGAATCTCCTATTCCGTCCTTTTCTCTGACAAATGCAAGCGAACAGGCAAGAGATTGGTCAGCGTTTTCCCATTCGCTACCTTTTCTGCCTCGCCCCTGAGATTGGGTTTTAGCAATTACCAGTAGTGATTCCCCATTAAACTTATTCCTTGCTAGTTCCTGAGTATTTTCAACTTCATCAAAAAAAATTGTCTTCAAAGTGTTACCTCTTTTGTATTATATTGGTCAAATACTTATTACCAATTAGCTTAATTAATTATGTCAGATTTAAATAAACAAGATAATAGCACTAGTAATCCTTCAGAATATCAAGCAAAGAGGGATGAAAGAGCTATGAAAATACAACACTCAAAAGGAAAACTTACTGCAACTGAAAGAATTGGTTTACTAGTTGATGAAGGAAGTTTTGAAGAGATTGATCAATTGGTTACCTCTGAAGAAAACCCTGGAGGAGAAGCTGTAGTTACTGGAAGTGGATTAATCCATGGGAGACCTGTTTATCTTTTTTCTGAGGATTTTTCTGTTATGGGTGGGAGCTTAGGAAGGATTGTAAGCGAAAAAATTATTAAAGTTATGGACCTAGCATTAGAAAAAAAAGCTCCGATAGTTGGCATAAAAGACTCTGGAGGAGCGAGAATACAGGAAGGAATAGCTTCGTTGTATGGATACGCAAATATATTTAAAAAGAATGTTGAATGCTCAGGAGTAGTCCCTCAAATTTCAATTGTTGTAGGCCCATCAGCAGGTGGGGCTGTCTACTCTCCCGCTCTTACTGATATTATTTTTCAGGTAAAAGATATAGGTCAAATGTATGTCACTGGACCTAGTGTAGTGAAAACAGTTACTGGAGAAGATGTAAGTTATGAAGACTTAGGTGGAGTTAATGCACATGGAGTAAACTCAGGAGTCTCCCATCAAATTTGTGAAACTGAAGATCAGGCATTTGAAGAGGTTAGATATCTTTTAAGCTATTTGCCTCAATCAGCATTTCAAAAACCTCCTACCTTTTTAACAAAAGATGCTGAAGAAAGAGAGGAAGAAAGTCTAAACACTATTATTCCAGAAAATCCAAACCATCCTTATAGCATGAAAGATGTTATCAGCAAACTAGTAGACAATGGTGAGTTTTATCCAATTCATGAAAATTATGCAAAGAATATTATTACTGGACTATCTAGATTTAGTGGCTCAACAGTCGGAATAATTGCAAACCAACCAACTGAACTCGCTGGAGTCTTAGATATAAAAGCTTCTGAGAAAGCAGCAAGATTTGTTCGCTTTTGTGATTCCTTTAATATTCCACTAGTTACATTAGTTGATGTCCCTGGATTTTTACCGGGAATCGAACAAGAGCATGGAGGAATTATTAAAAGTGGGGCTAAGTTACTCTATGCATACTCAGAATCTACTGTGCCAAGAATTTGTGTTGTAATAAGAAAAGCATACGGAGGCGCGTATATAGTAATGGACTCAATAGGACTAGGGGCAGATAAAGTCTTTGCATGGCCAAGTGCAGAAGTTGCAGTTATGGGGGCAGAGGGAGCTGTAGATATAATCCATAGAAAAAAAATTAAAGAGGTTAAAAACCAAAAAGAAGTAAGAGAGAAGCTTATTGATGAATACAAAAAGGAATTCAATAACCCTAATAAAGCCATTGAGCTTGAATTGGTGGAGTCTGTGATTAGCCCTTCTCAGACAAGAAAAAAAATTATATATTCATTAAAGGAACTTAAGGATAAAGTGAAGTTAGGAGAGAAACATGGAAACATACCCTTATAGAAACGCTGCAATAATCTGGACTGAATCAAGAACTAAATTAGCAAGTATAGGGATTTCTCTAGGGTTTGCGATAGCAACAGCTCTGAGTGCACAACTCAGAATAGAGTTATTTTTTACGCCTGTCCCAATAACTGCTCAAACATTTATGGTCATACTTTCAGGGTTGCTTTTAGGTAAGAAGTACGGATCATTAAGCATGTCCTTTTATTTAACTGGTGGATTATTAGGTCTACCATGGTTTTCTGGATCAGTAGGCGGTTTAGCAATACTAAAGAGTCCTACAGTTGGTTATTTACTTGGGTTTATTGTCGCATCATGGCTTATTGGACAATTAAGCAACTATCCGTATCTATCTATTGTTGCTGGAACTTTTGCTATTTATCTTTGTGGGGTAATTGGATTATCTTTTATCCTTCAGATATCAATAGTAGATGCTATCACCATAGGGGTTGTGCCATTTCTTATTGGTGACTTCATAAAAGCAGTAATCGCTTTCGGAGTAGCTAATAAAGTAAATATCTAAATGAAGAATAAGAGAATCCTTGTAGCAAATAGGGGGGAAATTGCTCTCCGAATAATTAGATCTGCAAAAGAACTGGGTCTAAGAACTATAGCTGTATATTCAGACATTGATAAAGAATCGTTACATGTCAAGAAAGCTGACGAATCAATACACTTAGGGCCTTCTCTACCAGCAGAGAGCTATAGGAATTTAAAGAGACTTGTTGAAGCAGCCGTGAGCACTGAAGCTGACCTTGTTCACCCTGGCTATGGTTTTCTTGCTGAAAATGCAGACTTTGCCAAAGCAATACAAAGAAAGAGAATTACTTGGATTGGACCAAGTCCAAAAACTATACGGTCTATGGGAGACAAGATTGAATCAAGAAAATTAGTATCCAAAATTGGAATTAAACCAATTCCCGGTCAATTAAAACCTGCACGAAACAGAAGAGATGCAATGAGAGATGCTAGAGAACAAGGTTTTCCTATAGCACTTAAAGCAGCTCATGGAGGGGGCGGTAAAGGACTAAGAATTGTTCACAACCCTGATGAGCTATTAGAAAACTATGACATAGTAAGAAGAGAAAGCGAAGCATATTTTGGGTCGGATGATATATATATAGAGAAATTTATTAAAAATGCAAAGCATGTAGAAACACAAATATTAAGCGACCAACATGGAAATCATGTATTTCTTGGAGAGAGAGATTGCTCTACTCAACGGAGGAATCAGAAATTAGTTGAGGAGAGCCCTGCATTTTGGATTTCTGAAGAAGGAAGGGAAAAATTAAAGGAGCAAACATTAACAATTGCAAAAGAATCAAAATATATTAATGCTGGAACTGTTGAATTCCTAGCTGACGGAGAAGAGAATTTTTATTTTTTAGAAATGAATACACGTTTGCAAGTTGAACATACTGTAACTGAAATGCGATATGGAATAGACATAGTTAAAGAACAAATAAAAATTGCAATGGGTCATTCGCTAGCTGATAGAGAATGGACACCTAGGGGTCATAGTATAGAATTTAGAATCAATGCTGAAGATGCATCAAAGAACTTTATACCTGTCCCTGGAACAATCACTGAATACAGAGAGCCTATAGGGAATGGAGTAAGAGTAGATGGTTGGGCTAAATCAGGTACTCATATAAGCCATTTCTACGATAATCTAATCGCAAAACTTGTTGTATGGGGAAATGATCGTAATGAGGCTATTGAAATTGGGCAGAGATGTCTCAATGAATATGTTGTATTGGGAATACCAACAACTATAAATCCTATACTCCAAATCATATCTTCAGATGCATTTGCTGAAGGAAAAGTACATGTTAACTATATTGAAGAAAACCTGGATTTATTCATAGAAAATGAAACAAAAGAGGAAGTAAGTCGAGGCAAACCCGAGACTGTAAGTATTTCTCTTGATGATAAGCCTTCTGATAATTTTTCTCCCAAGATGCCTAAGAAGATTGGTATAGACTTGTCTAAAAATGATTCACCAGGAATAATAGTTGCTGAAATGCAAGGAACAATCGTTGACATAATGACAAAAGAAGGCAAAAAAGTAAAGAAAGGTGATTCATTGTTTGTGATCGAAGCAATGAAAATGGAAAATATAGTCTCATCAACTATTGACGGTGTAGTAAAAGAACTTAGTATTACAAAAGGATCACCTGTATCGAGAGGTGACATAATTCTTGTAATAGAGAAGAGATAGAGAAATTATGATTTATGGCATAGGTGTGGACCTAGTAGATATTGACAGAATAAAAAGACTGCTAGAAAAAAATGAATCAAAATTCCTTTCTAGGTGCTTTACAGACAATGAGGTAGAATACTCAAAGAAATTTTCAGATCCAAGTAAAAGATTAGCAGCAAGGTTTGCAGCTAAAGAAGCTGTAATGAAGTCTTTAGGTTATGGATGGAGACAGTTGAATTGGAAAGACATAGAAATTACTGGTGGAGGAAAACCTACTGTCAAATTGATTAATAAAGCATCCAGAAAACTTTCTGAAAAGAAAATTGATTCAATCCATGTATCTTTATCTCATGAAGAAAATAAAGCAATAGCATTTGCTGTTTCTGAAAAAAAATGAATTGGATTGCACTCTTTCCTGGCCAAGGATCCCAGCACCCTCAAATGGGGCTTGACTTATTCAATAGCCATGAAGAAACACTGATAGAAAAATTTGAAATGATAATGGGCTGGTCATTAAAAGATGCCTGTGAGTTTGCAAATGAAAATGAATTAAAAAAAACAAATATTGCTCAACCGTCAATCTTTGCTCTCTCATACTCATACTGTCTTGAAGCAATAAAAAAATATGGAAAACCTTCTGCGCTTGCTGGACACTCTCTAGGAGAATACACTGCTTTAGCCATAAGCGGTGTAATGAATTTTGAAGATGCACTTGAAATTATTTCTGTAAGAAGTAATGCTATGCAGGATGCTGTCGAAAGAATTGATAGTTCAATGTGTGCGGTTCTAACAAAAGATATGGAAACAACAATTAAAGATATCGACTCGTTAGAAAAGCAAGGAATAGATATATGGGCAGCTAATTTTAATGATCCCGGACAAATTGTTGTAGCGGGGCTAACAGAAGACTTGGACTATATAGTAAAAAATCCTAAGAGCATATCTGCACGAAAGATAATTAAATTAGATGTAGCTGGAGCATTCCATACCCCTTTAATGAGTCCCGCAAAAGCAAGGCTAGACATTGCCTTGGATAAAATACCCTTCAATGAACCATTTATTCCTACAGTAATGAATGTTGATGCAAACTACGTAACAAAAGATACAGTAAAAAAACAACTTTCTGATCAAATAGATAACCCTGTACTTTTTCTAAACCAATTACAGAGATTGGAAAACGACATAAATCCTGATAAATGGATGCATATAGGACCTGGAGATGTAACTAGTGGTATGGCAAAAAGGTCTATTTCTAGTAAGGAAGTTGGAGTAGTAAATTCTTTAGATTCCTTAAATTAAAGACTAGGAGAAGGTTTGAAATCAACAATTACTGGTTGGGGAAAGTGCTCGCCTGACAATATTGTTACGAATGCTGATTTAGCAACATTTATTGATACTTCAGATGAATGGATTGAGCAAAGAACAGGAATAAAAGAAAGAAGGTACTCCCATGTCAGGAACACTGACATGGCAACTGTTGCTGGGTTGAGAGCTATAGCGTGTGCTGGACTAGAACCTGAAGACATTGGTGTTGTAATTCTTGCAACATGCACCCCTGATAGCATTGTTCCTTCAGCTGCATCACACCTTCAACAAAAAATGGGATGTGTGAACGCTACTGTTTATGATATAAATGCAGCATGCGCAGGTTTTCTTTATGGACTAGAACAAGCAAAAGCTTTTGTTGAAAGTGGTTTATACAAGAATGCAGTGGTTGTTGGCTCCGAACATATAACCTGGTTACTAGATTGGTCTGATAGAAACACTGCTGTACTTTTTGGTGATGGTGCAGGTGCTGTTGTTGTGGAGGAAAGCAAAACCGAAGAAGATGGTGAAATTTATTCATTTTCTAATGGATTAAGTTCAGATAAATTAGATATTTTAGAAATTCCAAATTTTGGGTCAGCAATGAATAGATTTACACCCCATGCAGCTGCAGATATAACGTGGACTTTTGATGGTCAAGAAATTTTCAAAAGTGGTATACGAGCAATGGCTAATGCTTCAGAAGAGGCAATAAAAAAATCCGGTTTAACAAAAGAAGATATTGATATCCTTATCCCCCATCAAGCAAATTTAAGAATAATTGAAGGCTTAGAGAGAAGTTTAAAACTTCCAAATGCAACTACTTTAAAATATGTTTATAAATATGGAAACACTTCTGCTGCCTCTATACCTACTGCACTTGTTGATGGTCTTGAAGATGGTGTAATTAAGGGTGGGGAAACTCTTGTAATAACAGCAGTTGGAGCAGGATTAGCCTGGGGAGGTGCTGCGTTAAAGTTTGGTAAAAGAGTAACGCCTCTTGGTGAGACCGATGCTGATTTACCTCCTTTTGAAGGAACCGGAATAGATACAATTAGAGAATCTATTGATTACTTTGTCCCAGAAAAAATAGAAAAATAAGATAATGAAAACTGCTCTAGTTACAGGTGGATCAAGAGGTATCGGTAAAGGAATTGCATTAGATCTTGGAAAATCATTTAATGTTGCTGTTGGTTACTCGTCCTCTAAAGATGCAGGAGAAGCTGTAGTCGACGAAATAAATAAATCTAAGGGGACAGCAATTACTGTACAGATAGATGTAACAAGTAAAGAATCTGTAGAGAATGCTTTTGGAGTTGTTGAAAAAGAGTTTGGTGGAATTGATGTCCTAGTAAACAATGCCGGAATAACTAAAGACAATGTCCT
>Ga0066836_10000430_pt1 | contig 20051 bp, 17 predicted proteins | sample ETNtaG_18_FD_71568 | JGI IMG/M metagenome (GOLD analysis project Ga0066836, IMG submission 71568) | Marine microbial and viral communities from oxygen minimum zone, Eastern Pacific Ocean - ETNP201302SV91 | ecosystem: Environmental > Aquatic > Marine > Oceanic | place: Pacific Ocean: Eastern... | reverse complement strand
CAATGGGACTGGCCCATTGGACCCGGACTCGGACTCGGACTCTATTCTGATGACCCCAATTTTCCTAGATGGCACCGTAATTGACTATCGCCAAGACATGAGCCTATCCGATGGAAGAGAGATATTCAAGTATGGGACAAATCCACTTGACAACGATACCGATGGAGACATGATGCCTGACTTCTATGAATATTACAGGGGTTGGAACGAGACTAACGACAATTGGTCCTCATTCATGAAGATCAAGGTCCAGTGGACAGAAGTAACCCCACAAAACTGGAAACCTATCCAATTCTCAGATGGCCAGATTACTAGGCCAGAGTTAGACTGGAATTGGTTTACTCATGACCCAACGGACCCGACGGATGTTTCGCAGGATGCGGATAACGATGGTGAGTGGGAATGCATCGGAAATAGTTGTGAATACATCCCGTACAACAACTTCCAAGAGTATTATGCAGTTGTCAATGTAACTTTGTCTTCACCGTCGATTGTCCGTGCATCGACATTGTTTGATTGTTCCGGGGATGAGGTCGAAGAATGGTGGCAACTGCGAGAGACTCTACTTGGGACATGTGCTGGGACCAACTCAATTTCATCCAATTATTTACGAATAAACAAAATTAATGATGAAGATAATCTCTATGCATTGGTTGTTCAAGATAATGATTTGACATACTTGGATGTAAACACTAGTGATGACATCACTCGCGCTAATGGGGCTTGGACTGATGAGTTCAACAGGCTCGCAGGAGATCAGTACCACCTGCCGAACCCCAGTCTCGGAGAGTATGCCTTTGGTTGGTGGATTCTAGATATTGATGGTGATTTAATCGCTGATGGGACTGATCCTACGAATTGGGATACCGATGGCGACTGGTTGAATGATTTCTTTGAGATAGATGATGATTTACTTGATGGAATCAGAGGAAACAGCGGTTCACCGATTCGCTACGATGATAGGACATCTTGAACTCAATACTTCATTTGCTTCCTTCATTTCAGAAAGCCATGGCAGACGGTGCGCGAACCGTTCCCGGGCCGGGAGAACCCGAAAATGAGAAGCTACTATTTCTAAGGGAGAATATGGTCCACTTGACTAACCAACTTAGCATGCCAGTTATCGAAGTGGCACTGGTTATCTCTAAGTACATCAGAATAGTGCTAGAATCTCTCGAGAAAGCTGCAGAAAACGAGGGTGAAGAATTGCCAGCAATTCTCCTCAATCCTTTACCGACTTCTCCAGACTCGTCTTCAGAAAAGGCCCCTGGAATCGACTCCTTTCCTCTTGAGAAACTTATTGACAGGGTCGATCAGGATAGAATCGATATCTTGGACACTCTTGTTAGGACCATAATTAACGAGAGTAAACTAGAATTTCTATCAGCACTTAGGGAGTTAAGAGATTGGGAATTCGAAATCAGGAGCCAACTCTCTGGAGTGTCAAGTCCAGGGGGCCTCTTCAGCCCACTCAATATGGGGGACGACTTCTAGCTAATGATCCGATTCGTATGATGCAACAATTCCGCTGGATACCCACCAAGCATCTGCTATAGACCACACAAAAAGAAATGGCCATAGAAATGCTGGAATTAGCGGGAATTGAATTAGAAACCATTCGCCGCCCTTTCTGTGTTGTCGATTGAAATGCTGGCCAAGAAAGAGAAATGGCACCAACGAAAGGGCCACGGCAAACAGAGGCCTAATTGCACCCCATGGGCCCACCCCTCCACTCAATTCCTCCCAAATAGCTGAAATAACTCCAAGGGGCCTGAATCCATTGTCTTCAGAAGGCTCCATCTGGACTACATACTCCTCGCCCATGATGTTTGCGATGATTATTAGCGGATGAATTTGCCGACAAAAATATCATAGAAAATGAGAACAATAGACTACGGTTACGATACTCATGGTGGCATGATATTAGTTACGGGATTTATGCCATTTTCTCATCATGAGAGAAATATCTCTCAGGAGTTAGTTGAGCACATTTCCACAGCCGGAGCTCTTGATTACGAGGTCAATACTTGTATCCTAACAGTAGATGAAAACGGATCAAGAGAAATTTCCGATAGAATACTTGGTGGTGAAGAAATTCGCGCCCTTCTTCACCTAGGGTTCTCAGAAAATGCCGATGAAATCCTGCTTGAGAAATTCGCTAGGAACCGTTATCAGATGGAAATCGTGGATAACTCCGGCAGGATCGAGACCTCCGGTGAGATTTCCTCTGGAAAACCCATCCTTGAGACAAATGCCCCGATTCAAATCATTGATAGCTTTCTGGAGGGTGTTTCCGGAATTAGGTGGAATGAGGATGCTGGCGGTTTCGTATGTAACGAGACATACTACCGATCTTTGCTCGCTGCTACGATAAAAAAATCACCAATTGTGTTATTCATGCATCTTCCATTAGAAGAAATAATTCCTTTCGATCAACAATTCAAGATAATTTGCTTGGTCTGTAATGCAATGGAATCGGTTATCAATTTGTGATTGCCAATACAGCTCAGTCTGCTAAATCCATTCAGATGATTCTCCAGATGGCATCATTGCCAACTCGTCACCCACCTCTCGAGGGACATCATCCCTTCCTCTATGCCACGTGTTCTGCTCTAGCCATAGGACAATGTCGGAACCATTCAATGAAACCTCCATAGTTCCTCCAAGAGGGCTGCCCTCCAATACGAACGATACCTTCCCTATGGATGCTGATTGCCTGGAAAGCCAGAAAACAGTACCTTCTTCGTCCGCTTCCATTGCCATGGCATCAAGAGCAGTGTCAAGAATTCTATTTTCCCTCAGAATTGTCAGAAGATTATCGAGCGAGTCAACTCTTCCACTAATCATTACTGAATCCCTGCTAATAGGGAACTCCAATCGGCCAGGAACACCCGAGGGATTCCATTCTGGGAAAAATGAACGAACACAATCAACCACTTTGATTGGGTTATCATGACTTCTGATGATGGTTGAAACTAGAACCTCGGGCCCCATGGCCCGTCGAGTAATTGAGAACTAATAGTGCTAACCGGTACTCACTCCATTTGCACGAAAATTCAAACCACCCCCAATTGACGATCAGTTATGGCCCCTCGCTCAGGCTTAGTTTCCTTCGCCCTTGTTCTTATTCCTACAAGCGCCTTGATTACCTTTCAGATTCTATCTCCAGAACTGGATGAAGCCCTATCTAATGACTACTACGGGAAAATAGCCGCTTATTCGGTGGCCATTGTTGCAGGACTAATCATGTCTATTCGTTACTCAGTAGTGCATGATCACGAATATCGTCGATCAAAGGCAATTGGGGCCCTTTCAAAAACTTACAAATTGGAAGATAGGGGATTATGGGATAAGGGAGAGGTTGCAATACAGAAACTCGAAGCAAGAGCTTACTCTGATTTCAAAGGCAGAAAGGCCTTCACATCACGTCAGAGAATGCAGGGAAAAATCGGACAAATAAACAGAGAATCTGTTGAATCTAACCATAATCCCAAAGAACATCAGCAATTCCCCATTTCAGTGGACGGTATTGAGCAGAAATTGGAAAGTACCGAAGAGCAAACTCAACCCAAACAAAATATCATTGATAGAGTTTCACTCTTCCTATCCGACTCAATAGAGAGAACCGCTACTAGGAGGGCGGAAAGAAGGAAGCGTGAAGAAAGTCAGAAAGATCCTATATACACTTCATTTGAGCAAGATGACGATTCTAGATGGTCCATCCCGAAGGGAACACAAAAGAAAGCGATATATTGTAATCATTGTTCAATATATAATGAAGCAGATACAAATTATTGCTCATCCTGTGGGTCATTAATCTCTTGAACGGGGAACGGTTGATATGACTCCTTTATGAGCCTGAGTCGGGAACGTTATGTCACGTAAGCGAGACTATTACGATATTCTCGAAGTGGAGAAAGACTCCACAGATGAACAAATAAAACAATCATTTCGATCTCTAGCAAGAAAATACCATCCAGACAAGAATCCAAACGACACAGAAGCTGAGTCCAAATTCAAGGAAATCCAAGAGGCATATGCGATCTTATCGAATCCCGAGGAAAGGAGAAAGTACGACGTATTCGGCCACGAAAGGCCAGGTGGATCCCCATTCGGGTCACGTGGTTTCCAAGGCGTAGATATCAGTTTTGATGACCTCTTTGGCGGGGGCTTCGAATCAATATTTAGCCAATTCTTTGGAGGCCAACAGAGTAATCGATCCCGAGGATCTGACTTACTAGTTCGACATTTGGTGCCATTTGATGCTGCTATGAATGGGATGGATGACGAATTAGAAATCGAGGCCCTCAAGGATTGTGAAAGCTGCAACGGTCATGGATCCAGAAAGGAGAGTGGCTCGCGTCAATGCCCTTCATGCGATGGAAGGGGCCGAATTGACGAGATTTCTATGATTGGCCCCTTTAGACAACGAGTAAGAAAGGACTGCGCAACTTGTAGGGGATCAGGTAGACTGGTCTCCGATCCTTGCAACGATTGTGACGGCGATGGTAGGGCTCTTCAGTCAATCCGTGTAAAATTCTCAGTAATGCCAGGAATTTCTACTGGAAATCGTCTTAGGATGCGCGGTCAGGGTGAGGCTTCGCAATCGCTAAATGGATCGTCGGGCGATCTGTACATAGAAATTGATGTTGAACCACATCCATGGTTCGAAAGAGATGGCCCGGATTTGCTAATGGCACTCCCACTTAACTTCGCAGACCTTACACTTGGGACCACGGTTGATATTCCACATATAGACTCAGAAAATCTAAGGATTATTGTTCCAGCAGGTTCTAATCCCGGCGAAACAATTACGATTCCAGGCAGAGGACTTCCGAGCAATGTTGGTAAATCTAATAGAGGTTCAGTTACAGTGGTGCTGAGACTCCAATCTCCAAAGAATCCCTCTCGGAAACTGAAGAAGAAAATCGATGAAATTCGAGCAGAATTGGAAGCCTCAATCCCTACTGTCGAGGAGAGAATTAGGGACGAGGCAAGATTACGACGGGGTCGATGATTAATCTTCTTCCATTTCGATGGAGTTTGCGGGGACCGCCGCCATTGGTTTTCCATCCACTAGTCCAGAAATGTGAATATTGACTACTGGTGGGTTGCCTAATGTTTCAATCTGAATAAAGGTCGTTGAGCCAGCCTCGAGATCCCCTAAGAATACCTCATCATCTTGAAACATCATTTCTGGAACGACTCTATTGATTTTGGTTGTCTCCCCAAGTGGTGAGAAAATCCTCATTGCAGTCATTTCCCAACTCGAATTCTCCGTCCTAATGCCAATCAGTAAGGAATTTATCGACCTTTCAAACCTCCAAGCACATATGTCTATGTGTTCTGTAAAATGTCTAATCTCGGGCACTCCCAACTCATCTGAAGCCGAATCCCACGAACCCTCTCCAAGTACCGATAGAGCCGAATTAATCTCCTCAACTTTCATTGATTTATCTCCAATGGAGAACCTCTCCCTGAGACTATTCAATATGTGCTTTTCACCTTCTATTATTTCCTCATCTTTCTTTCCAGGGGAAAGGATCTCACCTCTATTCCACCATAAAACGATAATTAGAGGAAGAATCAAGAGTATTCCCGCAACTACATAGAAAGGCGTGAACATCCAAGCAAGGTTGACGAACCCTTCCTCTCCATCAAAGTATCCGGTGTTTTTCAGAGTGAATCGATATGCAACTTCTTCCTCGAAGTTACCCATTCTCTCCAGTCTGATGGCGTGTAATCCTTGATTAAGTCCCAATTCACCTTCATCACCATCTGCAAACTCGACAATAGACCAAGTACTTTGATTCAGTCTTTGGACGCTGATTCTGACTGAATCATTATTTGAAACCCAGAACTCCACCATTGTCCAGTTTGATGAAGCAACCTCCAGAGCAAATACGTCAACCGAGTCGTTTAATGAAAATGAACCGATGATTGTGGAATTAATTGGGGAAATTATTTGCCATTGCTCGCCAATATCTCCCGGTCCCCACAGCTTACCAGGGGCATCCCCGTTTTCTTCGAGGAGAAACTCCTGGGATTCCGACTCGGCACTATTTGGCGTGGAAATTGAAACCACGATTAATAGAGTCAGGACTAGATGGGGCACTCGCATCGTGCTTCGGAAGGGACCTAGGCCTTAGAATCCTTCAAGCGAAATGCTTCTATGGACATCCAATGGACGAACGGCCACTAGGCAGGAACGTTATTTCTAGAGACAGATTCTCTAGACTATTTTCACTTGGGGATAGAAATTCACCTGCTTCTTTTGCTCCAGGTATGATTATTGGTGCAAATGATCCAGAATTACCAGTTTCAATAGCGCCATTTTCATCTTCAATGGATAATTCCAAGATTCCTTCTTCGTTGAAGATTTCAACCCGCTCCAATCTCTGTTTCCCATTCGATTCCCTAGACACGTGGGAGTCTCCACAAGGTTTGGTCCTCCCACCGAGTCTCGTAGAGTCAAACTCCGGTGAATTTGGATCTGGAATCGAGATTGCTCCAGTTTCCTGGAATTCACTACATCACGATTCTTCACTACTCGATATGAAGATTCAACCGTCATTAATCGTATTGACTGATGCTCCCCAACTGTCGAACAACCCCGGGATGATAGAACAGGCCCTAATGACGATTAGAACCCGCTTCTCATCTTCGTTAATCTGGGCACCAGGGATTGGGGGACCGGATAATTGCGCTCTCCTGTCATGGATGGGTGTTGATATTTTCGATTTCGCTCGTTCCAGACAAGCATCGTCATTAGGGGTATTACTTTCAGAAACCGGACCAAGACTGCCCGAACCTTCAACTAGTGAGGATTCATCGTTGAAATCTCAAAGTGAAATGTGGATTAGAGCTATTTCGGCAACTAGGTCAGCAATTAGGGATGGCAACCTTCGAGACCTTGCCGAACGCCAGAGCACTTCGAGCCCCCGTTCCGTAGAACATCTGCGAAGACATGACCAACTGTCATTAGAAATCTCTAGAAAATCGGGAATTTCTAGCAGTAATGTAGAATTTGGGAAACAACTTCGTTGTCACTCCTTTGAGAGTAGGAACGACGTAACAATACGGCATTGGAGAGAAACCATTTCAGAGAATTATGAGCCATCTCAAAGTCAACGAGATGTCCTTGTTTTGCTACCGTGCTCAGCAAAGAAGCCATACAGGCTTTCACAAAGCCATGCTAGGTTTCGCCGTTCTATTGGGCATTCACGGGCCCATGAGATTATGGTGACAGCACCATTGGGTCTGGTGCCAAGGGAATTGGAAGATTTGTGGCCAGCTGCACACTATGACATACCAGTGACTGGAGATTGGGATGAGGACGAACTGTCGACAATACGACGAATGCTCAGACGACTTGTCGACAGGGTCGGCTACTCAGTGATAGTGAATCACTCTGGAATAGAACTAATGCTTGACGACTTCGAAGTAATCGATACCAGGGCGGGGGGGAGCGCAGGATCGCGTGAGTCTCTAGAAAGGTTGCAGCAAGCAGTAAAATCTTCATTTTCGGCAGGAGATAGCGGAGAGATCGACTTCAGTGCAAGGGAGGAGAAGATGAAATCAATTTCCAGATTTAAACTCGGTTCAGACGAATGGCTGGAGGGTTGCCAAATTAGGGGTAGACCCCCGATTTTCACGATCACTAGGGATGGGGTACAACTGGCGAAATGGGATCCTCGTAGAGGGCGTTTCTTGTTTTCTAAATCCAGCCTCGAGAAGATGTGGGAACTCAACCTTCTAAAGACAGTTGAGATTATCCCCGAAGTAAACTGGATTGGGGATATATTCCCTGGAATGATACTCAACCATGATCATTCAATTCTTGTCGGAGACGAGATTCTGATCATTCAGGAAGGAGAACTTATTGGCTCCGCCAGATCCCTTGCTCCGGGTTGGGAATGGCCCCTAGGTCCGGGGAAACTGGCGAAATCAAGACATCGTCTCTGATCACTCCAATCCTAATAATGCTGCGCAGCGGTTAAAGAGGGAGAGCAGGTGGCCCGGCTGCCCGGTAATACATATGTCAAGGATGCACAGCAAAGGTAAGGGAGCGAGCGGCTCTAGCAAACCCCATTCAAAAAACCCTCCTGAATGGTCAAACTCCGACAAAAAAGAGATTGAGGAGATGATCTTACAACTATCCGGAGAAGGCCTCTCAAATGCTTCAATAGGGACTATTCTTAGGGATAAACACGGTGTTCCCGATGTCAGACTAGTTACTGGGGAGAGAATCTCTCAGACCATCAATAGACTAGGAAAATCAACCGGACTACCAGAGGACCTAATGAATCTAATGCGAAGGGCACTTCGGCTACTTGATCATCTGTCTCAGAATTCGAAAGATACTCATAATAGAAGGCAACTGGAACTTTGTGAGTCAAAGATTAGGCGTCTCTCTGGATATTACAGGGACAACAATAAGATTGATTCGGAATGGACATACAAGAGAGACCAACTACGTTTGATGGTCGAGTAATCATTAATGATTTGAACTCGTGTTCTTTCGTAGAAGGGTGGGAGAACTAATCCAACAGGATATTTTCTCAACAATTAGGGAACAAATTCGAGACTTTGCCAAAAGTATTTCCAGAACAAATAGCCCAATACTACTAATCTCACGACCTACCTTGGAAGGCTCTCTTTCTTTGGCCCCTATCGAGGCTGCTCTCCTAGATGCATCCATTCCATACCGGAGGAGATTTACAATTTCCAGTCCCGATTCAGGGCCATTCGTCCAGATTGCTGGAAGCGAGGATGAGATTGACACTTCAGAACTTCACGGTTTCACCATCTCGGAGATAATTGTTGAGGGGTTGAGGGGAAGCTTAGGAGATTCCCGGAAAGGACCACTAAGTCCCGTCGTCCAAGCACATGCTCTCGCTTCGGAGATAAATCCGTTGAGCTCTCGATTGAGGAGGATGCGCCCTTGGATATTATCTGGAAACTGGATTAACGAAGCACTTGATACCACATATGATCCAGTATTTTCCTTTCTCCGCGATCATCTATCTACAGAAGGCTCTATTCGGATAGTACCAATTACAGAAGTACCAATAATAAATTTCAGCAATTATTTCTGGCTAAAACCTTCTGAGATAAAGGAAGCCTGCAAAGCATGGGCAGGGTCTGATATTGAACAGCGCGAAATTATCATGGGGAGTCTGGCAAACCCGATACTGAATACCAAGTTACCTTCCACATCTAGGGCGGAGGAGTTGATTTGGCATTGTGTCCTCGGATCTGGATGGGAATCGGACCTCGCTTCTCAGATTAGTCGCGCATTATCTTACTGGTCAAACTATTCCCCTTTGGAAGCAGCTTCGATTGTTACCGATTCCCTGGTGTCCGGTGGAAAGGTGTGACTATTCTATTCTAAGGGTACTGTTGCATCCTAGACATTCAACTCTTAGCGGCCTAATATCCGATTCTACTGAATTCCTCCTCCCGCAAGAGGGGCACTTAACCCTGCCCCCTTTCGTAGAATTCCTATTGCTTTCCCCCTCCTCGATTACTGGTGAGATGATTGCAGCGGGGAATACTAGCATCACACTGGAACCAACCACTCCCAGCACTATTGGCATTGGCAGTCCAAACCAATAAATGGAAAGTGAAAGCACCCCCAATACCCCAATCATGATCATACTTGGAACCCTTGTCCTCCTTTTTGTCAGGGCCATACCAATTCCCAAAGCCAAGCAAAGAGCGAATACCGAAATCATAGCAGAAATCAGTGGACTAAATAGTAGTGCATTGCTTGCCACAAACTCAAGTCTAAAGTCAGTATCCGACTCTATGCCAGATTTCTCAATTGTGATAATCTCCATTACAATCCATCTTCTGTGGACGTAATCCACCTCTTCATTGTCTAGATTCACCCCTCCAAATCCGGATAACATCCCGGTCCTAATTTCGAATGAGAGATCCACGTCTTCCCAGTATTCAAATCCACCAGGTTTGATAAAATCCTCAATTAACGTCTGTCTGCTTCCCTCAGCTATGTAATATGCCGACTCAATTCTGATAGAAATTAATTCAGAGTTGAAGGCTCTAGATGCACCTAGGTCGACACTAATTTTCACCGGACCGAAATCTACAGGGTCCACTCCAAAAACCGATTCTGAATTCAGCATCAATCCATTTGAGAGAAATAATTTCAAATCTGACTTTGAACCAATTAGATGGCTCTCTAATGCTGTTAGCTCTGAGTTGTCCACTCTACCATTTTGCTTCTCAGAGGAGCTTACCGAGTCGGAAAACGTATTCAGACTCCGCCACCAGCTATTCGACCCCAGGCTCTTATTGCCTATATTGTCCAAACCCCATCTCATCCACTGCGACATGGCACCGTCAAAAGCAATCGTCGTCTTCCTTTCAATCGAATTGCCATCATAAATGCAATTGACTTCAACCATTATGTCCGAACCACCTTTCCGAGGAGGCTCCTCTTCAGGGTACCAACTATTGTCTCCGGTGTCTTGTCCAAGTGTGATTTCGTGAATTTTATCTGCCGTGATAACAAGTGAACCCTGCAGGGACAGTTGGAAGTCAGTTCTTACAGTCCCACCGTTAGAATCATCAGGATTCCAGACAAAGGTCACATCTACCCAGTCTTCGTTCGAATTTACAATGGGACTCTCTGAGATTTCTATGTTCTGGACTGATAAACTACCTGTGGACCCGGTCCAAATTTTGTCACCGAATCCGGAGGTGAGTCTAACGGGGAAGAAAACTAGATCACCCTTCACGCTTGCATCGCGAATCTCTACGTAAACTAGAGGGAATGAAATAGAAAGTGCAGCATCGACCTCCTTCGACCCCCAGTGGAACATTATGCCAGACTCGCTTCCAGGATTGGAGAAGATCAAACTCCTTACAGAAAAGATAATTTCGATATCCTCACTCTTCGAGATTTCGCCGTCTTCAACCGCAATATCGACTTGCAACTCTCCAGAATCAGAAACTAGAACATCGGGTAATTGAGAAGAACCTTGGTATGTACTTCCGCCTACTTTGACGACCACAGTTGCATTTGCTGAAACGCCTGCTGAATCCGTAACCTCATACGGAATCGTGAACCTCCAGTTTCCAGAAGAGTAGCTACCACCCTCGCCCCATTCAATAGTCCATGAGCCGATTTCTACCTCACCGAGAACGGACGAGGTCACTTCTACTGATTTCTTTTCTTCTAAGTCTGATTCAAAAGGAGTAAGTTGACCGCTATCGGGATCTCCAATCAGGTATAGGTCGAACTCTTCCGGAGCCTCGCAGCAACTATTGTTCTGTTCAGCATGTGCATTGAATGCTGGAAAAACAACTAAAACCAATATGGTTGAAAATACTGCTGCCAACCTCACACGAGCACGTTCCACGCCACTCTGATTCATATCGACCCCTTCAATGCGACGCAACTAATGCTGGATAATTGCTGACTTGTTGACAATAATCATATTTGCGACTTAACCATGTAGCCAGAAAATATCTACTACGTCATCCTCTATGCAGTCAATTCTTGCGAAACCTAACCTCTCAAATTGGTAAATTTCCCCCACTCTCAGATCAAGGTCTTCAATCATCCCTCCAACCTCCCTAATTTTCTCTCCAACTGGGATGAATAACCTTGCCGATCTAGACATTTTTTCAGGTAGCCAGTGGATAATTTGTCTTTCATCGCTTCGTGCTTCGCTCTCAATTATCGCATCAGAACCAGAGATTTCTATATCCGCGAAGTCTTTGAGACGAATCTTGCCCTGATTGTAATCAGACTCCTGTATGAATATCGAGCGGCCAACCTCCCACTCCCTCGTTCCAGGGATTTTTCCTTCTGGGTGCTTAGCAATCCTTGCCCTATCTGGATAACCATCACTACTTATCCCAAGAGTAATCGGATTCGAAACAAAAACTCTCCTTTCACATGTCCCGTCTATGTTCTTCGAGTTGAATGCCTCCAAAGTCTTCATAGAAATTGCAATATCCTTCTGAGTAAGGCCAATTTCTTCCCACAGGTCAATGAGAGATTGAGCCTCAAAACCTCTATTTCGTAGGGCCCTTAGAGTGGGTAGCCTTGGGTCTCCCCATCCTGAAAATTTTCCTGAAATTATTGAAGATGACATTCCGGATGTGGAGAATCTACCGAATCCGTGAACTTTCACTCTGCCCCAATATAGGGTCTCTGGATATGTCCAACCGAAGTGTTCGTACAGCAAAGTCTGTTTACGCGTGCTGTCCATCAGATCCTTTCCTCTGATGATGTGTGATACCCCCTGCTCGTGATCTTCAACAGCACTCTGGAAATCCAATAGTGGCCATACCTTGTACTTCTCTCCAATAATTGGGTGCGGGGAATGTTGTATTCTGAGTGCCGGCCAGTCTCTAAGTGCCGGATTAGGAAGGCTCATTTCTGTCCTAACTCGTACAACTGCATCTCCCTCGTTAATTTCGCCTGCATTCATCGCACCCCAGTCCTCCAGGCTTTCGCTAATCTCCCTCCCTCTGCAGGGACAGTCAGTTTTTGCTTCTCGAAATCCACGAAATTTTCTTGCAGAACAACGACAAACGTAACCATGGCCCTCGGAAATCATTTTTTCTGCTTGTTTGAGATAAATAGGCATCCTTTCACTGGCCCTAATGATAATATCGGCAGATCTGCCGGACAACCATTCGAAGTCCTCTTCAATCCACTCATATGCCTCAACTATGGGTGGTTTTACTCTAGTATCAGTATCATCAAATCTGAGAACAATTTCCCCATTGTACCTTTCTGCATATCGGGAATTAATTACTACTCCCCTTGAATGGCCGATAGATAGAGGGCCATTTGGATTTGGTGCAAACCTAAGAACTACTTTCGTCGTGTCCCCAGGGAGGTCCGGCAGACCCTTTTTCTTCTGATGTTTCTGCCTTTCCAGAGCACTAGGGTCGATTTTCATTAATTCGGTACGAGCTTCTTCAATCCCATTTTCTCTGGTCAGAGAATTTGCCCTATGTACTTCAGATTCAACCAATTCCAACAATTCCTTTGCATAGGGGCGAAGTTCGGATCTTTCTGCGAGAACTCTTCCCAAAACACTTCCAGTCTTCCCTTCACCACCATATTCTATGGAATTCTGTAATGCATATTTCCGTACGGTTTGAATGTCCTCTGAATCAAAACCGCTGTCTTCACTCATGTTTCTCGGATAAACCAGCCAATGGTTACATTTCACCGTTCTTGCGAATTCCACTCGTCAAGGGCAGTTTGGAACAGCCCGGATTGCCCCTCTCCTCTCGGTGGAATCGGTTTTCGATGGTTCACCATCCAAGCTCTCTCGACATTTCTCCATTTTCTCCTGAGACAATCATTGAGATTATCTTCTTTGCAAAGTTCTTGAATTGCAACTTTGGTCTTCGGATCGGAGGGGTAGCCCGAACCTAGCTCTATCCCCAATTCATCCGATAATCTATCCATGGCCGAGTCTCTGTTTACTTTGGCGACGATGCTGGCGGCACCCGTGATTACTTCGTTTTCATCCATTCTATGCTCAGAAATAATCTTGCAATTATTACCCTTCTCTCCGAGGTCCCTGGATACACTCCTTCCAAACCTCTTTGCATCTACATCACAAGCATCGAGAAACAATGTACATTCTGAAGAAATGTTAGTTGCCAATGATATGGCCTCGGCAAACAATTTTGACTCTAGGGAATTAAGCGTCCCATTTTCCATCCACCGGTCAATTCTGGCCGCATCACAGTGAACCACGCCTATTTCCCAATCACGTGATTCAGATTTGGATAAAATTTCTTTGTGAATGGAAACCCTCCTATCTTTGTTAAGCCTCTTGGAGTCGTCAACTCCGATATTTTTCAGAATAGTCCTGTCTTCCTTGGGGATCGAAAGAGCGCAAACAACCAGAGGCCCAATTGCTGGGCCTCTTCCAGCTTCGTCTACTCCTATGTGACGCTCTCCCATGTGCAACCCAAAGAAACTAATGCCATGAAAACTACTGTGAATTGACTTATAATGGGGAAAGTATCATGGGTACCTTCGCATCTGGCTAGCCATGGGACCTATATGGCCGTTCAAGAGAAAAAAACTAGCGAAGCCGGCTATTTCCCGAACAAATTACATGAAAAATGTAGTCGAGTACGAGAGAAAAACCGGAAAAAAAGAAAGCAAGAAAGATGAAAAATCACATTTGGAAAGTAAGAAGTTCTTGGATGCCAAAAAACTTCTGTCAAAGAAGAAGGATTAGGAGACAGGATCCGGAACCAGACTTCTGACCGCCTCCAAGTCGATCTCGCCAGCCTGAATTGGAGATTTTATTGCAAATTTACCACTCACTTCAGGATCAATCTCCCCGAACTCCCCTATTTTCGTATTCTTGATTAGAATCAGGCTTCCTCTGCCTGAAATCCATGGTCCATGCCCTGCCTCAATTGGATAATACTCTATATCCTCATGTTTCGCACCCAGATCCCTAAGAAGCGCCTGCGCAATCCCCTTGGAAGAAGTAAATCCACTGCCTACCTCGGCGCACGTCCATGCTCCTCTTTGGCAATTTCTGTAACCTCTAACCACCGTGCCTAGCTCATACACTTTCTGGGGCAGTTCATGATGCCTATTCGCAGCAAGCAACCTAAGTAGGGAAGGAAGAATGTACTGCCTTAGAACAGTATGATCAGAGGTAATTGGATTGGAGATTTCCACTAATCCTTCACCTTCTGGCCATCTGACATTTTCGAACTGGTCCCTTTTATTAGAAAGAGTCAGACTTTGTACTTCTTGTAGCCCACAAGCCCTCATACTTTCTCCAAAGCGCCTCTTTAGATTTGCATCCCTTAGTGGGATCGCATCGAGATGGGTCGTCGAAAGATTTTCAGGAAGGTTTTCGAAACCAAATCCTATAGCAATGTCTTCTACGATATCCACGGGATGCATAATGTCGCTCCTCCAGCGGGGCATCGAAAATAGATGTTCAATTTCTCCTACTACGCAGTCAGACCACCTCTCTTGTTCATTAGGTCCGTTAGTTACGGTCCGACTGTCTTCCAGTCTCCCACCCATCTTTGAGATCGCAGTCGAAAGCTGATCAGAGCTCAATCCCAAACCGAGTATTTTCTTTATCAGACTATCTGGAACTAGGTGCTTCCGAGCACTTCCCAAGGGGATCGGCCCCCTTTCTCCATTTGGGCCTGAGAAATCCACACTCTCAACACGACCACCTCTCTCAGACATCGAGAGGCATACAAGAAGAAGACAGGATTCACAGGATCTCTCATCCCATCCGGTAACATCAATGAAGAAATCTTCAGTTCCTTCATGCACGGTTGTGTGACTGCCGTTAATGATTGGGGGGAATGAAAGTACCCGCTCTTCCGAATCAATTATCACTGGGAAAACCTCCAAATTCTCCATCAGATGGGCATATTCAACTCCCTTGGGATGTTCCGATAGAATCTGTTCGATGGTCATCTCATTTGAGCAAGCAAGAGGCGTAAATGAGTAAGTTGACGGTACGGTGGTAACTCTGAAAGGTGGTTTAAGAGAAGAAAGATCGTGGACCCCAATTGATGCGAATTTCCTCTTCCTTCCCAAAGTCATATGCAATTTTTCTTGATGATCCATCAGAGACTGGATGAACTCTTCTCTTTCTTCTGGATTTGACCCTGTGTCTACCCCCCTAACAACTGCGCCCATTACTATTGGCCTTACATCTCTTAATTCAGGCTCAACAGAAAGCTCAACCTTTCCATGAACAACTGGTAAGTCAACTCCCACTTCTGATGAAGATAGAAATGATCTTGACGCTCTAGCTATCGTTTCATGGCTAAGTAGATCCGGACGATCCGGAAAAACTTCGACCTCTATGAACTCTGGATTATTACTATCTACCGGGCATCCTATTTCCGGCAACCATTCCGACCATTCCTCTGCACTATGCTTATCCTCATTTATTTCCTGAATATATCTGAGGATAGAGTGTTTTAAATTAAGCGTAGGAATTTTCTCACCCCAGCTCTAGCCACATCTTCAGAGGCCTATCATACCCGATTAGTCTAAGTCCAGAAATTGCCGCAGTGTCTAAATCATTAGCCCTCAAATTTCTTCTCCCAATTCTCTCTATCCTGTCCACACCAACCTCTCGCATCCAACCACGAATTCCAATTCTTAATTCGGAGATCTTAGAATTCAGATCCCCTCCTGGAAGGGGAGAAACGACTGCAGTGAACCCTGATGCGACAGCAATAATCAGATCCTTAGCATTGGGTTCCTGCATAATCTCAATCATCACGAATTTTCCTGTTTCACCTACTCCCATGGCCTTGGAAGCAAGACCAATCTTTGGCAGGGAAGAGGCGAGCCTAGTACCACTTCTGGTCGCGCAGTTTACTACGGCCCCATCCAGCTCCAAGTCCATCACCAGTCTGAAAACACGTTCAATCCTGTCAACCCTCCCCCTTAGCATGATTATAGAATCCGGAATCATTCTACTTCGTAACGAAATCAACATTGCTTCTATCTCCGCGTCATTCAATCCTGGAAATTCCGAAATGTCGAAAACAATCCCTGAACAATTTCCTAGATACTCGATCGCATCCGATATCTCCTTTCTGCCAATTATTAGTAAGTCGTTCTTCTTCGGCTTTGATCTGACAATTGCAGGCATATCTACATCCTCCCATATTTCTGAACCAATAGTAGTTTCACAATTAATAATCCACGGAATTTCCAATAGTGTTCCAATTGAATCATTACTTCCTTGTACGAGAAGAGTATGATGGTCTAATGGCGCACTGGCAGACAACGAATCTTCATTCGGAAACAAAGATATTCTCTCAAATCCCTCTGAGATGAAAAAGTCAGATTGATCACCAACCTCCGAAAGAATCTTCCCTCGTTCTAGAACTAGAGCATCTTCGTTCAAGGATAGGCCCATCGGGTCGAGCATTTTTGAAAACTCAGAAATTTCAGATTTCTTGATTGATCTCATCTCCACGCCGTTTGGGGGTGGAGGGCAACTTCCAGAGATTATTATTCTTCCATCAGACATTCCGATGCCGGGTTCTGATCCAACTGACCCCATTACAATTACTGAGCCACCCATCATTCCCGCTCCAACCCGATCTCCTGCATGTCCACGCACGAGCAATACTCCACCAGACATTGCATTCCCGGCTTCATCTCCAACGGAACCTTGTATCGAAACTTCTCCTCCAGACATTTCGAATCCAGCCTTGTCCCCCACATCCTTTTCTACGACGGTCTTCCCAGAGACGTGAAACGCTCCAAGCATTGACCCGGCCCCACCCCTTAGTGTCAAAGTTCCACCTCGATTCGCTGCCCCCACGCATGCTCCCAGATTTCCTAGGCAGAGTACCCTGGCACCTTCTGGCAAGTGTGTCAATACTCCGAATTCACCATCTTTGGGTCGCTCATCTCCGGCTCGCCCCCAGCCAATCTTCACAGGACGCCCCTGCTCCAGTGCCTGCTCTACGTACCTGTCCAGATCATTGTTAAGTTTCAGACTCTTAGTGACAATCTCTCTCAACTTATTGCCCCCTATGCATTACACTACGAGTCCAGAAAGAGGCGACTCATTATTGACTCTTGCCGAATTCGCTATGTTCATAGGTATCCTTCAGACGCCGATTCATTAAAGGCAGCACATGGGGAACTGAAAATGGGATCCATAAAGGTGGCAATAAACGGTTTTGGGACCATTGGGAAGCGTGTCGCGGAGGCAATTGACGCCCAAGATGACATGGAGGTCGCCGGTGTTACAAAGACCGGTCCAAGCTTCGGATGCGAGTTGGCTATCAAGAAGGGTTTTCCACTGTACTGCACATTTGATGATGAAGATAGAATTGTTAAGTTCAATGATCAAGGATACGACTGCTTAGGTGGACTTTCTGATTTACTTGCAGTTTCTGATGTCGTCGTCGATTGTTCTCCTGGAAAAATGGGTGCTGAGAACCTTGAGAAATACAAGTCAGCAGGTGTAAAATACATCTTCCAAGGTGGGGAAAAGCACCAACTAACCGGCCTATCATATACTTCCTCTGCGAACCATGAGGAGAACATGAATGCACCTGGAACTAGGGTTGTTTCTTGCAATACTACCGGATTGTCCAGAACCCTCGTGCCTCTATTCGAGCACTGCGGTTCACTGAAGGTCGAATGCACCATGATTAGGCGAGCAGCCGATCCTGGAGATTCTAGCAAGGGGCCGATCAATGCCATCAAACCAGTTCTTAAAGTTCCAAGCCACCATGGTCCTGACGTGATGACAGTCAAACCAGAAATCGTAATTAACAGCCTAGCTGTAGCAGTCCCAACGACAATAATGCACGTTCACAGCATTTTAGCAGATCTCCCCGCGGGGCACGGATTAAACACTGAGTCGATAATCGAGATTTGGTCAAACTCCCCTCGCGTGATTATCATGAATGGAACCGAGAACGGAATCCCCACGACTGCCGAAGTGATGGAAATGGCTAGAGATATAGGTAGGAAATGGGGAGATTTGCATGAAATCTTCGTTTGGGAAGATGGAGTAAGACTTGTTGGCGACAGACTCTACTATTTCCAAGCAATCCACCAGGAGAGCGATGTAATACCGGAGAATGTCGATTGCATTAGGGCACTCATGGGCTTAGAGGGCGATTGGAGGAAGTCTGTAGAAAAGACCGACGAGGCAATCAGTCGCTATTACTCCACTTCTTGAGGCCACGTGCCCGCTAAGTGTCAATAGTCAAAAGAGAATCTAGTCTCGGAATGGTGAATGCCTACTCCGAATTCGGTCTGCTCAGTCGTTGTACTGTTTTTGACGGCTCTTCTCGCTCACTCAATTCCCCTAGAACCAGTAGAAAGTGGAAAAATTGTTTCTCAGTCTTCCCATGAGCCAACTCTGAATAGCTGGGAGATGTTCCTGAACCCATTACATAGTGCTTATCCTCTTTCCGAATCATCTGGCAATATCCACACGCCGTTCGGCGTCTTCGACCCCTTGAACGGGGATCTCCCAACGGGTCCTTGGTATAGGGCGGGCCTCCACTCCCCTCATGATGGGAGGTTGCATATCGTACAATCACATAGTTCCGACCTGCAGGCCCTGGAGAATTCTCTCTCATCCATGGGATTTCAGATCATTGATCATATTCCAGATGATTCGGTAGTAATCAGCATCTCTGAAAGTCAATCGGATTTGGAAAAATCCAAAATCCAGAACTTATCACAAGTGCGATGGGTAGGTCCCATGCCTTCAATTTGGAAGATCTCTCAATCATTAGTTCCCTTGTTGGAGGTCGCTGGTTCTACGATCGACTTGGACGTGACTCCTTCTCCTAGCAATTCCATTGTTGAAATGGCGGAACTTGCAAGAGATATTCGTGATTTCGAAGGAACGCTACATCAAACTTCCATTTGTGACCAGCATTTGTGCCAGTTAACATCTGCAAACCCTTCCATGATTTCTTCTTTGGCATCCGATTATAGGGTCTTGAGAGTCGAACCGGGCCCAGTTCTCTCCATTCACAATTCTAATGCCAGTTCCATTTCAGGGGCCGATTTTGCTAGGGTATTTTCAGGAGTCAGTCTGAATGGTTCTGGGGAAGTAATTGGAATTACTGATACTGGGCTGGATGCTGATCATGGGGACTTCGATGGTAGGCTCCGGAGTCCAATTTACAATTTGTTCGCTCCAGATGATTCCACCGCTGATTCCAATAGCGGCCATGGGACTCACGTCACGTCTACTCTACTAGGAGATGGTTCCGGAGACTCAAATGCAACTGGAATAGTGCCCCAAGCCACTTTCCATTTCTATCAAATTGAGGATGATGATACAGGGGAACTGTCACGATGGGGTTCTTTGTACGAGATGTTTGAGCACTCACTTCAGAATGACGCGCATATCCACACAAATAGTTGGGGCAGTGACAATTATATTGGAAATTACACAACAGACTCTCGAAACACTGACTGGTTCATGAATGACAATCCAGAGTTCCTGGTCATTTTTTCTGCCGGAGATGTGGGTGCTTCTGGGGTGACA
>Ga0066836_10000429_pt1 | contig 20073 bp, 19 predicted proteins | sample ETNtaG_18_FD_71568 | JGI IMG/M metagenome (GOLD analysis project Ga0066836, IMG submission 71568) | Marine microbial and viral communities from oxygen minimum zone, Eastern Pacific Ocean - ETNP201302SV91 | ecosystem: Environmental > Aquatic > Marine > Oceanic | place: Pacific Ocean: Eastern... | reverse complement strand
ATCAGTATTTTGCCAAGCGGCAATATCATAGCTGCTGTTTACCGTTCGAATTTCAAGATCATGAGCGTCCAGTCTCAATTCTAATAGTGGTTTTATTATTGGTTGAAATGTGAATGTTGCCTTTCCTGATACTCGCCTATTTTTAAAGTCTGGAGTGACGTCGAGTTCGAAATGCTGAATGTCGACTGCTCTATCAGGGGCATAGCGCTGTGATGGAGAGTCAATACTGGACCAAACACTGGCACCATGATTGCAGTGAATACCGTGCATGTGTTCAGCCTTGGCTGCATATATGGCGCTAAGTGCCCAAGTAATACTTAGAATTGAGATGAAAATGCGATGAATCATGGTATTTATTTGAGAATAATCTATTATAAATTTAAAGATGGGAGGGGAGACTATAGGGCAGCTGTTATTTTTACAGATTTTTTTACTTATTGCTCTATGGCTAATTTTTGGTTTCTCTGTCCGCGAAACTGAAGCCAGTTGATTATGGTTGTTGGTAGGTTTCATATTTGGGATGTCTCTATTAAAGGTAGAAAATCTTGCTACGTACTTTGATACGCGCCAAGGCACAGTTCGTGCAGTTGATGGTGTTTCGTTGAGCCTTGAGAAGGGTGAGACGCTTGGTATTGTTGGAGAGTCTGGATCGGGGAAATCTGTCACATGTTATTCGCTTTTGCGTTTGATCCCAGAACCCCCTGGTAGGATTGTATCGGGGACAGCGATATTTGATGGGGTAGATTTGTTACAGATGAAAAAGCGCGATTTAAACAAAATTCGTGCTCGAAAGATTTCGATGATTTTTCAGGATCCGATGACATCATTGAATCCTTATATGAGAATTGGAGATCAGTTGATTGAGCCTCTCCTAATCCATAAAATATGTGATAAGGCTCAGGCTCGCGAGCGTGCATTGGAAATGATGAACGCAGTTGGGATCCCAGATGCAATAAAACGCTATAGTATGCACCCCCATGAATTTTCTGGAGGGATGAGGCAACGGATCATGATTGCTATGGCATTAATAACTAAACCGGACTTGTTAATCGCCGATGAGCCAACTACGGCATTGGACGTTACTGTGCAGGCACAGATTCTTGAATTGATTCGTAAGATGCAAAATGAACTTGGGATGGCTGTCATATTGATCACCCATGATCTCGGAGTTATCTCGGGTTTTTGTGATCGTGTTAGTGTTATGTACTCTGGAACAGTTGTTGAGTCTGGGACAGCAGATGATATTTTTTATCGAGCACACCATGCTTATACACGTGGCTTGAAGAAATCGATTCCATCAACTCAAGAGAAAGGCAGTAAGCTTTACACTATTCCAGGTGCGCCTCCTCAGCCAATCGGCCCCAAGCCAGCCTGTGCTTTTGCGCCTCGTAGTGATTTGGATTTCACTGAAGAAGAAGCTCGCATGCAGGCTAAGTTTTTGGAAGTGCAACCGGGGCACTGGGTGGAGGTTCATCCTGCTTCGGTTGAAAACTATAAGGAGTATTTGAAATGAGTCTTCAGGATTCTTTTCTTGAAATACAGGAGGTTCGATCTTGGTTTCCGTTGCGAAAATCTTTGTTCAGCAATAAGGAAACGCAGTATGTAAAAGCTGTTGATGGAGTCAGCCTTTCTTTAGTAAAGGGTGAAGTCTTGGGTTTGGTGGGAGAATCCGGTTGCGGGAAGACCACGCTCTCAAGAGCGATTATGCAGTTGATTCGACCTACTTCTGGTAAAATTTTACTCGAAGGAAAAGATTTAACTTTATTGCCTGAAAAGGAATTGCGTGCAATGCGTCCCAACTTTCAAATGATTTTTCAGGATCCGTTTGCTTCGTTGAATCCTAGGTTAACAGTTTTCGATACTTTGTCTGAAGCAATTAGGGTTCGTCATAAATTGCGAGGTAACGAATTGAAGAATGCTGTAGGGCAATTGATGATTAAGGTTGGGTTGTCCGCATCACAGATGAATAAGTATCCTCACGAGTTTTCTGGAGGTCAGCGACAGAGGATAGCAATAGCAAGGGCTCTTGCCCCTGAACCTAAGTTAATCATTGCGGACGAACCGGTTTCGGCGCTGGATGTTTCTATTCAATCTCAGGTGCTAAACTTATTGAAGGAATTGATCCAAAGTATGGGGTTGACTATGATTTTTATTTCCCATGATTTATCGGTTGTGAAATATATGGCTGATAGAATTGCTGTGATGTACTTAGGTAAAATCGTTGAATTAGGCGAAGCTATTGAGGTTATGGCGAATCCGGTTCATGCCTATACTCAGGCATTAATAAGTGCGATTCCAACATTAGATCCAGAGTCGGAACGAAGTCGGAAGAGAATTGTACTTCAAGGCGACCCTCCATCTCCGATTGATCCTCCGAAGGGGTGTTCATTCGCATTGAGAAGTTGGATTCCGCATTCACCCAAAGATGCTGATTTAGATGGAGTGTTTATGGAGATTAAGCCTGGCCATTTCGTTGAAGTTCATCCAGCCACAGTTGAAAACCATCGTCGCTATCTTCCTCATTCAAAATTTGAAACGCAGTGAGTTTCTTAAAGTAAGGTATCTCGGATATTAAGGTGTTAAATTGAATCGTCGTTTTCGACGTCGTAAATTTCGTTCAATTCCTCTTCCGATTCTTCATCTTCGCTGCCGGGTGGTCGACGAGTAAAGACAACGCGCTCCCATTCCAATTTTGGGCGCTTAAAATTTAATATAATTCCGACTTCGATTTCGGAAATTTTAAGTTGGTTGATCAGTTGGTTTCGATCATGGTGACTAATGCGATCTTCAGCCCGACAATCAACGATCACTTGGTCGAAGACTATTAGCTTGGTTTGAAATTGGCCGACCAGCTGTTCCTTGTACTTTAGTTCGAAATCTTGGTTTTGCTCAAATGGTATATCCCGTTCTTTGAGTTCAATTGCCATGGCATTCTCATAAGCTGTTTCAGGAAAGCCGGGTCCAACACTGTTGAGAAAATCGATTGCACATCCGACTATCGAGTATACCTCATCTTTACATAGCTGTTTGTTATCTTGCGGCATTAGCTATGCCTTATTTCAGGTTAATCTGTGGATGTTTTTGGGTCTAGCGCGTCACGCAACCCATCGCCGACAAAATTGAATGAAAACAATGCAAGAGCAAACATAATTCCCGGGTAAATTAGCATCCAAGGCGCTTCTCTCATTCGGTCTGCTCCGTCCTTTATAAGTAGTCCCCAAGAAGGTGTAGGCGGTTGGACTCCTAGGCCTAGGAAGCTTAGAAAAGCCTCAAGGAGCATCACTGCTGGTATTGTCAAAGTGGTGTAAACGATTACTGGGCCAAGGACATTAGGCACCATATGCCTAAAAATGATGCGATGAGTTGGAAGGCCAAGTGAGATGCAAGCTTCTATGAATTCCTGTTTTCGAAGACTTAAAACTTGCCCCCGGACAATTCTTGCCATGGTCAACCACTCGACTGCGCCGATTGCGACAAACAATAACAGCATGTTCCATTGGCCTGAAATTGAAAAACTTGATCCACGTTCTTTAACCCAAGTGTCGATCGAGTCTCCCAAGTCTTTTGCAAAGACCATGAGCAGGATTACAAAGATGGTGAATGGCAGGGAGTATAGGATGTCTACTATACGCATCATAAAACGGTCGATATTACCTCCAAAATATCCCGAAATTGTTCCATAGCCTATACCAATTGTTAGTGAAACAACCGTGGCTACAAGGCCGACCATCAATGAAATCTGCCCACCTTTAATTATGCGTCCTAGTTGGTCACGTCCCAGATGATCTGTGCCCAATATATAGTCTTCGCTTGGTTCCTGCATTTTCAGTTCAAGTTCCTGATATGTGTAATAATTGTCTTCTAGAAAAAATGGTCCAATGAAAGAAAATCCAATGAGCATTAAAATGAATACACTACCTAGCAGCGCCATTTTATTTTTACGAAGCCGATGCCAGGCTCCAACCCAAAGTGATTCGCCTTTCTCGACTTGTGCAAGCGCGTTTGACTTTGTTTGTGTAGCGGGATTGGCCATAGTTCAGGATTCGAATTTAAGTTTTGGATTCAGTGAGACTTGAAGAATGTCGACTATTAAATTCAAGATGACAATTAGTGTCGCGTAGAACATTACTACCCCGAGGACTAAGGTGTAGTCGCGATTGAATGCGCTCTTAACGAAGTCTTGTCCAAGGCCAGGAATATTAAAGATTGTTTCGATTACGAATGAGCCTGCGATTAATCCAGCAACAGCTGGCCCCATAAAACTGATTACCGGGAGTAGGCCGCCACGCAATGCGTGGTTCAGTAAGACTCTTGGTGCAGATGCACCTTTTGCCTTCGCTGTGCGTATGTAGTCTTGTGTCAAGATATCGAGCATGCCTCCTCGTGTAAGCCGAGAAATATATGCAGCATAAAAAAGACCAAGTGTAAGAGATGGTAGGATCATATCGCTCGAAAAAAACACGTCTCCATCAAATCCTCCCCAACCGGTTGCTGGTAGCCATTTTAGTTTGAGAGAGAAAATATAGATCAGGATTGGCCCCATTACGAAAGTTGGAAGGCAGATGCCTATCATTGCGAGAGAGGAAGGGATGTAATCAATATATGAGTTTGGTCTAAGGGAGGCGATGACGCCGAACATTATTCCAATACTAAGCGCAATGCACATGGCAAGAAATCCAAGTTTAGCCGAAACTGGAAACTTCTGGCTGATAATGTCGCCAACTGTTCGGGATGGATACTTGAACGATTGCAGGTTTGGTAGATTGACTAAATACTGGTAGAATTGAGCATATAGTGGTTTATCTAGATTGAATTGTTTGTTTAATTGTTCCCTTACTTCGGCGGTTACCTGCTTGTCGTCATCAAATGGGCCCCCTGGGGCCAAACGACACATGAAAAATGTCATTGCTGCGACGCAAAGCAATACTGGAACAGTTTCTAGAATTCGTCGTAGGATGAACTTGAGCATATTGAAAGCGCTTAGTCAGTTATGATGCGCGCAGATCTATTTTTTTAGCAGGCTTAAGTCCAGATCAATATGCTTCCAAGGGTGATGATCAAGTACATTAGCATGCCAGTTTTTCACTGCCGGATGCAGCGCGTACACACGAGTATAGATATAGATTGGAATAATAGGCAGTTGGTCCATTAGTATTTCCTCCGCTTCTTGAAACACCTCTAATCGGGCGTTTGGATCCTTGGTGGTTGCAGCTTTTCGGATCAATGCATCATATTTTGGATCCGCCCAGCCAGTTTGATTTTGCTGACTCCAAGAGGTCCACATATCTAGAAAAGTATTAGGGTCAGGGTAATCACCGGTCCAGCCGGCACGGCTGATTTGGTAATCCATCTCGCGTTGGCGATCGAGATACACTTTCCATTCCTGATTCTGAAGGGTTACATTGATATTTAGATTTTTTTTCCACATTTCCTGAATAGCCTCGGCGATGATGCGGTGGCCCTCGGTGGTGTTATAGAGTAGTTCGAGAGAAGGGAATCCTTTCCCGTTGGGATAACCAGCTTCAGCTAAAAGTTTCTGAGCTTCTCCGATGTCTTCTTTGAAGCGAGCACGGGCTGTGTATCCGGCTACACCTGGCGGTGTGAAAAAGGTTGATGCCATCTGTTCTCCTTTGGTTACATTTTTTACGATGCTTTCACGATCGATTGCCATAGTCAGTGCTTTGCGAATTCGCACATCATCGCAAGGTTTCTTGTTCACATTGAATCGATAAAAATAAGAGGCCAAATGAGGCTTGATACGCAATTCATCGGCGTGTTCTTTTTTGTAGGTAGCGACCTTGTCTATGTGCAGATTATATATGTTGTGGAGTTGTCCGGCGCGAAAAGCATTTTCTTGAGTTGTCTCTAGTTCAATGGCGAAAAAGTGAATTTCATCTAGTTTAGTCGATTTTGCATCCCAGTAGTTGGCACTTTTTTCTACAACCAATTTTCGGCCCAATTGCCAAGATTTTAGAGTGAAGGGGCCATTGCCAACAAAGTTCTCCGGTTTGGTCCAGCCACTACCGCGTTTCGTTAACCCATTATATTTTTTGACGGTATCAATGTGAACCGGAAACCACGTGTAATGATTGAGCAACGAAAGAAAGTAAGGGGTAGGTGCATTTAGATTAATCTGGAGTGTTTGTTTATTTATAGCCTTAACTCCAACTTTGGAAAAATCCTTCAGCTTGCCGGTGCTGTAATCCTCTGCTCCTTTCATTACAAAGAGCATATAAGCGTACTTTGAAGCAAGGGAGGGTGTCAGAATTCTTTTATAAGATTCTAAAAAGTCACTTGCAGTTAACGGGTCGCCATTGGACCACTTTGCATTTTCACGAATTTGAAATGTGTAAACTTTCCCATCTTCAGACACTTCCCACTTTTCAGCAACTCCTGGTACCGGGTGAAGGTCAACAGGATCCTCGGCAACCAAGCCTTCGGTCAGTGCCGCAATTATATGATGTTCCGGTACCCCGGTAACGACATGAGGGTCAATGTCCTCAGGTTCTGCACCTACAGTAATTTTGAGGATTTTAAGTTCTTCACTAGAGGTGCCATTTCTTTCTCCTGAGCTGCATCCGACCAAGATAAGCGACATGAGGCTAATAGAAGCTCCTGCAATCATTCGATATATCATTTTTGAGAAATATTTGAACTGGTTTCTTTTGGTAAATTTTTTACCAAATAAACGGCCCAAAGCTTTGCCGCTTGATTAAGTGAAAGTCAATGAAAGGTGAGATAAGTGTTCCTAATATTGAAAAAAAGCTATTGATGAGAGAAAATCGTTCCTTCAAAGGAATGATGAGTACTGCATTCACAGGAGAACAAATAAAGGAAGCTTTGGTAGATTTGCCAAATTGGGTCTATGCTGCGGACAAAATTAGGCGAGAATACAGATTTAAGAGTTTCGTTGAAGCTATGGGATTTATAGCGGAAATGGCCTTTGCATGTGAAAAAGCAAATCACCATCCGGAGTTATTTAATGTTTATAATAGGGTGTTAATCGAGATAACAACACATGATGAGGGCAATAAAATCACACAGAAAGATATAGAATTGGCTCAAGAAATCGAAAAAATAGCTAAAAAAAGAATGTAGAATGATCTTTTGAAATGGCCATTGAGCAAAATTTAAAGTAAAAAATGCTCTGTTGCAGCCGATAACAGATGCGTTCAAAAAAAAACGAAAATACCCGAAAAAGGGGTTGACGACACAATACACATCTGAGACCTTGGCTGCGCATACGGAAACCTTTCTAGTTAAATGAGAACTAAAACACTACTATTAACAGCATTCGTCGGCGCGTTAGGATTCACCGCAGCTCAGGCTCAGGTGTATTCTGTTAACGCGGTAGGTTATGTAAACAAGAGCATTCCGGCCGGTTTTTCGATCGTTGCCAATCCTCTAAACAACGGTGAAAACAAGGTAGCTGATGTATTTGGCGCAAATCCTGGTTCATTGACTGTTTATCGCTTTGGTGATGCCGGATTCTCAATCAACTCTTATGATGCAGATTTCGAAGAGTGGGATAATGGTGCAGATACTATTAGCCCAGGCGAAGGTTTCTTCGTTCTAAACTCTGGTGATGCATCAAACGTTACTTTTGTTGGCGAAGTTCCACAAGGTGACCTAAGCAACGCACTACCAAAGGGCTTCTCAATTCGCAGCTCGCAGGTTCCACAGTCTGGTAAATTGGATGTAGATCTAGGTTTCCCAACAGACGAAGCAGTAACTGTTTATCAGTTCGGAGCAGCAGGTTATAGCATTAGCGCATACGATGCTGATTTTGAAGAGTGGGACACAGATGACGGCGCAGGTCCGGTTGTAGGTGTAGCAGAAGGATTCTGGGTATTGCGTGAATCAGCAACTAACTGGACTCGTTCATTCAGCACTAGCGAATAATTGCTAGTATAATTAAAATAATAATAATTTCTGGTAATATACCAACCAAACCAAGAAAAATGAAAAAATTAGTAGCATTATTAGCGTGCACAGTGATTGCTACCTCAGCGTTCGCGCAGGGTACAATTAACTTCACCAACATGAAGCCAACTAAGCAGATCATCTCAGATGCTGCTGGTGCAAAATTAGAAGGAGCATGGGCTCAGCTTTATGCTGGTACTTCTGCTGACAGTCTTTCTGCTGTGGGAGCTCCTGTAGCTTTCTACGAAGGCACTAAGGCAGGTTACTTCAAGGGTGGTGTTGTTGATGTTGGATTCAATGGAGCAGGTTTCTTTCAGGTTAAGGCTTGGAAGGGAGCAGATTCTTTTGATGCAGCATCTGGCACTAACGGTGCAGAAACAGGTATGTCTAATGTAGTTGGACTAACACCTGGTAATTCTCAAGCAAGCCCTCCTGGTCTTCCAGCTGACTTGGCAGGTTTGGAATCTTTCAGCCTAACAGTGGTTCCTGAACCAGGTACCATCGCTCTGGCTGTTTTGGGATTGGCGGCATTCTTTGTCCGTCGTCGCAAATAAATTAGTTGGTGTGTTCTCATTAAGCCGCCCGAAAGGGCGGCTTTTTTATTGGACTAAAGAAGTTTTAATGAGCGATATAGCATTCTCATAATTATAGTAGGGGTAATCAATATATTATGGGAGCCAAAGAAAATGGTCATTGGACCAGTCAATCAAAAGATCAAAGAATAGAATTCGATATTCTATAAGTGCCTATAATTAATTTCCGGCACTTTGGTATTAGTGACTGGTATATTGATTCTGCTAAATATTATACACAATTTCAAATTGGTTTAAATTTTAAGTGCTTCTAATACAAATTATAAGGAGATAATTGTGAAACTGATGTTGAATCACTTAAAGCAATTCAAACACTTAAAAGGATAGTTTTTTGATTATTTCAGTATAGTTTTGACAAACTAGGTCGGCTCCAGCTTTCGTAAGTTGCCCGATTGAAAAAGTATTTGTAATAGCTACAACCTTCATTCCAGCGGCTTTTCCAGCTTTGACTCCATTAATAGTGTCTTCAATCACGCAGCAATGTTTTGCTTTAATATTTAAGTGTTTAGCTGCTAACAAAAATATTTCAGGTGAAGGTTTAGGTGTGGATACATCTTCCGAACTGACAACACATTTAAAGTATTGCTGTAGCTTGTCCATTTTTAATACTTCATCAATAATACGATGAATTGAACCGGAAGCTAATCCAATTGGGTAATAAGAGGCCAAGTGCTGAATCAAGGGTAAGACACCGTTGAAGATAGGTTTCTTATCACGAAGTAATTCAATAAGATGTTTTTCTCGAAGTAGCATTAACTCATTAATGTGCATTTTGGGGTGATGCTTATCGATGAATGCCTCCCATACTGTACGATCAGAAGTGCCATAAAAATCAGGGAAATGAATACCGTGATTAGTGTCATATCCTAAATTTTTCCAAACCTGTAAGAATGACTCTTCGTGGAGTGGTTCGCTATCGACAATGACCCCATCCATATCGAAGATGATTGCTTTCAATTGATCCTTGATCACCGTGTGTACTTTGTATTAAAGGCCAAGTACTTTGTTCTTCAAAGACGTGAGAACTTTCATGGTGCTATTTGGATCCCGTCCGAATTGATCATGTAACTTGGTGTATTCAGAAAATAATTGATCATATATTTTTTTATTGGCTGCTTTGGGTTGGTAAACTTTCTTCCGTACTTTTGCCATCTTTCGAGAAGCTTGGGTAATATCTGAATGCACGTTAGCTGCGACAGCGCCATACATTGCTGCACCAAGTGCACTAGCTTGATCACTTGCTGCAACTTTGATAGGGCGTCCTGTTACATCAGAGTATATTTGTAGCATTAGCGGATTTTTCACAGCTAATCCACCACAAGCGATCAATTCATCGATTATGACTCCTTGTGAAGTGAATGCTTCAATAATTTGCCGGGTGCCAAATGCTGTAGCTTCGAGTAGAGCTCTATAAATCTCATGAGGTCGGGTTGCTAAAGTTTGCCCTATAAGCAAGCCACTTAGGTCGGCATCAACCAATACAGAGCGATTGCCATTCCACCAGTCCAAAGCGAGCACTCCACTTTCAGCAGGTTTTAACTCAGCCGCCTGTTTCTCGAGGTATTGATATATATCAATGCCATCCCTCTTGGCTGCAATGCTTATTTCATTTGGAACTCCGTTTTGTATGAACCAAGCGAATACATCCCCAACACCTGATTGGCCTGCTTCATAGCCCCAAAGTCCTGGAATAACGCCATCTTTAACGATACCGCAAACCCCTTCAACCGGTTTGCCTTTTTTAGCAGCTAGAAGATGGCAAGTGCTAGTTCCCATGATCATGACCAGTTTTCCGGCTTCAGTAACTGTACAGGCTGGAACGGCTGCGTGTGCGTCTATATTGGCTGCGGCAACAGGAGTACCCGGTAGAAGTCCCATCATTTTTGCCATTTTATCGGTTAAACCACCGGCATTGCTTCCAAGATTTATTATCTCACTCTCCATTTTGTCGGTGATTACGTTGGCCAATCTCGGATTAAGTGCTTTGAAGAATGACTTAGCTGGATAGGTCCATCCTCTTTTGTTCTTTGTTCGTGAGACGCGCATAGCCTTAAAGCCAGCGGCGGATAAACATCTTTTTTCTTGGCCTGTTAACTGCCAAACAAGCCAATCGCCCGCTTCGATGAATCGTTCAGCGGCGGCATAAACTTTCGGTGCTTCACGGACAGTTTCGAGGAGTTTGGAGAAAAACCATTCGCTTGAATACTTGCCGCCATAAGCCGTGATAAATTCTTCACTTCGCTTGAGTCCTATTCTATTAATATCATTTGCCTCAGACTGTGCGGCATGATGCTTCCATAATTTAACCCATGAATGAGGATTATTACGCCATTTTTTTTGAGAACATAGAGGTGTTCCATTAGCTAAGGTTGGCAGCATTGTGCAACTAGTGAAATCTGTACCGATGCCAAGTACTTGTTCAGGTCGGGCTTTGGCTAATCGCATGACTTTTGGGACCGCCTTAGTGAGAACGGCGATATAGTCTGCTGGATCCTGTAAGGCAGTTTGAGGCTTTAATCGCTTTTTGCTATTTGGAAGTTTCTTTTCGATTACTGCATTCTTGTATGGATGATCTACCCAAGCGACTTCTTCGCCAGTATCGGCGTTTACTAGCAGGGCGCGACCAGATAGAGTTCCAAAGTCGATACCCAAGACTAAACGTATTTTTTTGTGTTCTTTAGCCTTAAACTTCACGCCGCACAGTGTGTCAAAGCTGTTAGATAGACACAAGAAGGGCTTATTTATATAAACTTGAAACTGGCCAAGTGGTTAATGGACTGGTATTCCAACCGATATATGTTTGGAGAAATAAGAAATAAAGAAGGAGAAAAGATCGATTATTCATTACATGCTGGAAATGAACGTTCTGATTTTATTGTTATCATTGGGCATGGGGTTACCGGCAACAAGGATCGCCCTTTTATTTTGGCATTAGCAAAAGGTTTAGAGATGGCTGGCATTCCAACTTTGCGGATTTCATTTACTGGGAACGGAGACTCTGAAGGTTCTTTTGCTGATTGTACTATTTCCAAGGAAACCGAAGATTTGGGAAGTGTGATTGACGCTGTGGGAGATCGGAAAATTTGTTATATTGGGCATAGTATGGGTGGCGCAGTTGGTGTCAAACGTGCCAGTTCTGATTCAAGGATTGATGCCTTATTATCGCTGGCTGGTATGGTGCATACACAGGAGTTTGCACAACGAGAATTTGGGGAAGAAACTCCAGATCAGGGTTGTATGTGGGAAGAGGAGAGTTGTCCTCTTTCAAGTGATTATATGAATGATATGGCAAAATTGAATACACTTGTAGACTTGGGAGCACAAATAAATGTTCCGTGGTTATTAGTGCATGGAACTGAGGATGATGTTGTCCCGATTGGTGATACGAATGACATTCTTGCCAATGCTAAAAACAATCCGGAGTTTTTTGAAATTGCCGGAGCCGATCATGTTTTCAGCAACGAATCTTTACAGGTAATGGTTAATAAAGTTGTTGAATGGGTGAAGTCTCAGGCTGTCTAGCTGGAATGTTTTTTTCCAAGAAAAGACGGCAATATCCATAGAGCATTACCAAGCGCAGCAATGTATGCTGCCGCCGATAGCCATCCGAAGTGGGTAACTGGAGGGAAACTCATCCACAAAAGTGATAGTGAAAATCCAATCAAAATTAGGCTTGTACAAATAATTGCTGGCCCCTTGACTTCAAGTGTTTTTATTAGAGCTTCATTTTCATTTGCCCCGTTACTTTTCATGCTCAGCCAATGGGTAATTAGGTGAACTGTATCATCAATGCCAATGCCAAGCGCAAGTGCTCCAACCATAACCGTTACGGAATTAAGAGGCACTTGATATAGTGATCCAAGGATAGTTAGTAACGCAATTGGTCCAAGGCTGGTTAACAGTGCGATTGTAGCAAGTTTAAATGATCGCCATAGTATGGCCATAACAGCAAACATCGCAGCAAGTGTGATGCCTAGGCTCCCTAATTGTGCATCGACAATGTCCTGATCTGCTTTGAGTACTGTATGTAATCCAGCTTGTGCAGACACGGTTACGTTTTCCGGCATGATTTTGGAAGCCTTTGTTTCAATTGATTTAAGCAATGTGATAAAATCTTTGCTAGGCATGTCTGTTGTTCGCAATATCAAGTGTGCAGTTTGTTGCGTTTTATCACTAAGTGCTTCCAGAAACGGGTAATTAGTGGCCTTCAGTGCTAGGACAAAAATCTTCAACGTAAGAGAGTTGGTTGGTAGGGTTAATTTACCAGATTGATCACCAATCCATACATTGTTCATTATAGCCATCAATGAAGAGTAAGAGTAGGTGCTACTAAATTTCCCAGTATCTCTTGCAAAGTTTTGTACCTCTTGAAGTTTATTCAAAAATTGGAGTTGATTTATTCCACCTGGTTTGTCGGTTTTAAAATCTATCTGTACGACATTGATGCCGCCCATACGCGAATCGATCATTTCAGCCATTCTTCGCGTGTGACTTTCAGTTGAGAGAAATTGAATGGCTCTGATATCGATGTTTAGTTTATTAACTGCAATAAGTGCTGGGATAAAAATAAGGAAAGCCAAAGCTATAGTAATCCATCGATATTTGATTGCTGCTTGGCTGAGCAAGATAGACAAGGATTCATTATAAGGTTTATTTTGATTATTGGATTTAGTTTTTAGTGAGTGAGTCCAAACACCAAATCCCAAACGTAAAAAAGATAATCCAGGTCCAAATGCCCATGCAAAAATGATTCCGATTCCGATCGTTCCGGCAAGGCCGAAATTTCTGACCTGTGTTACTTCGCAAATAGCTAGCGACCCTAGTCCGATTGCAGTGGTAATAGCAGCAAATAGGCAAGGCCGAAAAACTGTTTTAAGCATTAAATCAAAGCGTTGATCAAAGTCCAAAGCTGAATCGGTATTCTGTAGAGCGGTAAGTTGATGGGCTAACAGCGTGAGATGAATTGTAGCTAACAGTGGAAGCAGTAGAATGTTATGAGGTGTTAATGAGAAGCCAGTTAAGTAGAGGATTCCAGGAAGTGTTCCAATTAGAAGTAGCTCACTGATGAGTAGTAATACCATATAATGGATAGAGCGAAATGTTAGTCCTACAATAAATAATATACACAGTCCTGTAGTTGGCAGGATATATTTTAGATCATGAATGAATGCCTCACTAAGTTCTTCGGCTATAAAGGGTAGCGCAATAATTTTGACTTGGAATGTGGGTGTTTGAAATCGATTGAGTATAGCTTCAGTTTCACGCCGGAAAGCACTCCTTAATTCTGAGGTGCCCAGATCTCGTTTGTAGGTTGCTGTAATGAGTGTGATTTTCCCATCGGTAGAAACCATAATATTACGAACCAAGGGATGGTTTACAGAGAACTCACGTATCTCGCCGATCTGTTTTTTCGTCAATTTTCCAGTCGGGACGAAAGGCTCCATACTAAAAGAAAGTCCTTTTCTAACTGGTTTGTAAGAATGTGTTAGGCTTTTAACATCTACAAGGCCGTCTTGAGCGCTAATTGCATTACTAATATTGCGAATATATTCGAAGCCGGATGTGGTAAATATTAAGTCGCTCTCAATGCTTATAACTAGTGCGGTGTCGTCATTCAGAAATGAGGAAATACGTTCGTAGGTTTCGAGATGACGTCGGTCAGACTCAAGTAGTGTCATAGGGTCGGCATCGATGCTGACCTTGGAACTTTGCCATATAAGACCTCCGATAAGTAAGAGGAAAGTAGCAAAGAAAAATCCCGGGAACCTAATAAATGGATTCCGGGAAGTTCTCATAATGATTGTTTTTTTGTGTAATTATTTCAGCCACTTTGGAACGCTTTCACTGGCCCAAAGCTGTTTGACCTTTTGCCGTGAGCGGACGACTTCTGCACGGTTTCCTTTGACAAGAACTTCGGCTGGAAAGGTGCGAGTATTGTAGTTAGAAGCCATCACGGACCCGTAGGCGCCAGCACTGAGCAAGGCCAAATAGTCTCCTTCTCCGATCTTTGGTAGCATGCGGTTTTTACAAAAATAATCACCAGATTCGCAGATTGGGCCAACGACATCTGAGGAAATTTGGTTTTTCTTTAAATTATCTCCTAATCTTTGTTTTAGAGGTGTGATTTGGTGATAGCTGTCATAAAGGGCAGGGCGTGCTAGGTCGTTCATTGCAGCGTCCACAATGATGAAATTTTTCACACCAGTCTGCTTCACGTATTCAACTCGAGTGACAAGAATTCCACAGTTTCCGGCGATGAATCGGCCTGGCTCGATTAGCACCTTTAAGCCCAGTGGTTTAAGTAGTGGAACCAGCTTGGATGCATATTTTTCTGGGGTCAGCAAATCCTTGCGTTTGGGTGAACGCCACCACTTAGCATCACCACTCTCTAGCGCAGGATCGTAAACAATACCAAGGCCACCACCAATACTGAAAAACTCGATGCCATATTTCTCGGCTAATCGTTTAGCCAAAGGAATGACTTTTTTAACTGCTTTTTCAAATGGGTTAACCTCGGTTAGTTGCGACCCTATATGCATTTGTAATCCTCGAATATGTAAATTCTTTAGTTTTGAAGCGCGATCATAAACATCTTCAACATCTTCAAAGGCGATTCCAAATTTGTTTTCGTATGTGCCGGTTGTGATTTTGGCATGAGTTTTCGCATCGACATTTGGGTTTACCCGAACTGCGACAGGAGCCTTTTTCTTCAAGCGACGAGCTACCTTGTTGATACGAATGAGTTCAGGTTCGCTTTCTGCGTTGAAAGCGTAAATACCCTTTTTGAGAGCTAACTCAATTTCTTCCTCAGTTTTTCCAACGCCAGCAAAAATACATTTTGAAGGGTTTCCTCCTGCTGCAATAATGCGCTGTAACTCTCCGCCGCTTACAAGGTCAAAGCCACTGCCTGCATTGGCCAATGTACGAAGCACGCCCAGGTTGGAGTTGGCTTTTGCAGCGAAGCATACCATATGCTCTAGAGGGGCAAGCGCCTTGTCTAATTGATTAAAATTACGCGTAAGAGTGCCGTGTGAATATATGAAAAGCGGCGAGCCGTGTTTCTTTACCAGTGAATCTACTGAGGCATTTTCGCAGTATAATTTTCCACGCTTAAAGCTAAAGTCATGCATTGGTGGCTAGTGTGCCAAAGTTCGGCAAGCGATTGAAGAAAATCTGTAATAAGAAGTTATTTAGTTTTATCAAGGGCTATATTTGCAAAGTCATTTATAGTATCCACAACTATAAAGGGTTGATGCATCTGGCTAAGTTGAGATTCTTGTTCTTGGCCATATCCGGTTCGGACAAGTACACTCAGCTTAACCCCTGCATTATTACCGCATTCTATGTCCAATGCCTTGTCCCCTACCATATAGCTATCCTTTAGGCTGATACTGAAATCATCCTGAGCATCAAGTATCATCTGAGGTGAAGGTTTGCGATTTCGGCTTGGTTGGTTGGGCGCTTCTGGAGCGAAGTAGATCTTGCGGAATCTTACGCCAAACTTGGAAAACTTCTCGCAGACACATGTGTTTGTGGCATGCATCTGTTCCTCAGTAAAATAGCCGCGTCCAATTCCAGCTTGGTTGGTAACAATGAATAATTCAAATCCATCTTTAGCCAAACGGCTAACAGCTTCGCCGGCACCAGGCATCAGTTCGACTTTGTCTGGTTCGTGTAGATAACCTGTTTCAACAATAAGCGTTCCGTCGCGGTCAAAAAAGATTGCCGGTTTGCCATTCATTCGGATTAAAAGCTATCGAGGAGTTCCTTGGGTGTCACTGTGGCTGTTCCAAGTTTACCAACGACCAATCCGGCAGCATGATTGGCGAGAATTGCAGCCTCGATAGGATCTGCTCCGGCAGCGATGGCCATAGTAAATGTTCCGATGACTGTATCGCCAGCTCCGGAGACATCAAATACTTCACGTGCAAGAGTAGGGATGTGAAACGCCTTTTTACCAGGTTGGCAGATGAGCATGCCGAGTTCGCCTAGAGTTACTAAAAGTATTTTCAACCCAAGTTCATCGATTAGTTTTTTGGTAACACGCATAAGGTTTTTATCCTTCAACGGCTTGGGGTTTTGTGTGGAGTCAGAAATGCCTGCCAATTCAAATGCCTCCTTTCGATTGGGGGTAATTAAAGAGAGTTCGGAGAGATCGAGTGAGTGCACGGGCTTTGGGTCGAAACTGAGCCATGCATCGTGTTGCTTTCCAAGTTGCTTTAGTTTGTTCAGAAAATCCTGTGTGATGATTCCCTTGCCATAATCACCTATAACAATCGCTTTAGATTTAGATAAACCTGTTTCTATTGATTTAGTTAGGCGCTTTGTCAATTGCGGTTCCAAATCTGACCCTGCTTCGCGATCCACTCTGACGATTTGTTGTCGTTGGGCTATAATCCGTGTTTTGCAACTAGTCTGTCGTGAAGAGCTGTTGATAAGATACTGGCAATTTACGTGATCATCTTTGAGGAGAATACGTAGTTTTTTTCCAGCTTCATCACCGCCGATCACACTGTGCATCTGTGCTGAACAGTGAAGAGAAGTGAGATTTCGAGCAACGTTTGCAGCCCCTCCTGCCATAAAACTTTCTCGTTTAAAATTAACGATTGGCACCGGTGCTTCGGGTGAAATTCGATCCACTTCACCCCATATAAATTGGTCGAGCATTGTGTCTCCTGTCACTAGTACAACTTTTTTTGATGCAGCGTGAAGAATGCTGCGGGCTCGATATTTTGATAATGTCTTTTTTTCAGCCATTAGCTTGGTGATGTCCCGGTTCTGTATTGAGAAAACCAGTCAGTGGACTTGTTGCACTCGCAATACCAATTTGTTGACTTAATCCAATTTCGTAAGCCATTCGACCAGATTCTACAGCTGCCTTAAAAGCAAGTCCCATACGAGAAGGGTCATCTGATACAGCAATCGCGGTATTCACTAGTACAGCGTCTGCTCCCAGCTCCATAGCTTCGGCTGCATGACTTGGCGAGCCAATCCCTGCATCAACTACAACCGGGACGGTAGCTTGTTCGACAATTATACTAATCTGATCACGAGTTTTAATACCTCGGTTAGAGCCAATAGGAGCACCAAGCGGCATAACTGTGGCAGCTCCTGCTTCTTGTAGTCGCATAGCCAAAACTGGATCGGCATTGATATATGGCATAACCGTAAAACCATCTTCCACAAGAATTTTAGTAGCCTCATATGTTTCAACGGGGTCAGGTAGTAGGTAACGTGGATCAGGATGAATTTCCAGCTTGACCCATTTAGGTAGTCCGGCTGCGGCTGCGAGTTTAGCCAAACGAACAGCCTCTTGGGCATTCATTGCGCCGCTTGTGTTTGGTAGAATAAGATATCGTTCCGGATCGATGTGTTCCAGAATGTTTGCATATGGATCATTATTGCCGGAAAGGTCCGCCCGTCGAAGAGCTACAGTCACAATTTGTGTGCCGCTAGTCTCGAGTGCATCACTCATGGCTTTGTTAGATGAAAACTTGCCAGTACCGAGAAAAAGTCGGGATTCAAAAGTGCGATTTGCTATAGTAAGTGGCGCGGTTTCCAGCGACATCGAAAAGAAAATAGTCGAGCCTAAAGCCGATGTCGAGATGGCCTACTAATTATACTGTTTTTTTCTTCGCATTAGGTCGTGGGCCGAATATGGCTGTTCCGATGCGGATAATAGTGGCGCCTTCCTCAATGGCTACTTCAAAGTCGCCGCTCATTCCCATACTGAGATGCTGCATTGGTGCGCCGAGAATTTGTTCACATTCTTCCTTGATTTCTCGAAGTCGGCGAAATATTGGGCGTACTTTCTCCGGATCAGAAGTCCACGGTGCAATGGTCATCAAACCATGGATTTCTAGTCTCGGTAAATTGTTTATAGCATCTAATTGTTCGATTAATTCTTTAGGTTTAAAACCGTGTTTGCTTGCTTCGCCAGCGACATTTACTTCAATTAATACTGGCATGTCCTTTGCTGCGTTATTTGCGTGTTTGTTTATCTCCTCGGCAATCGACATGCGATCGACACTTTGGATCATGTTGAAAAATTTCACGGCATCACGGCATTTGTTGGACTGCAGATGTCCGATGAGATGCCACTCGAGATTACCTGGGCAGGCAGAAATCTTGAGCTTGGCCTCCTGCACTCGATTTTCGCCGAATACTCGGCATTGATGATAAGTTAACTCGCGAACAGAATCGGCAGTATGATTTTTAGAGACAGGCAATAGCATAACCTCTAATGGGTTACGTTTGGCCAATTCACATGCGGTAAACATACGGTCGCGGATATGTTGTAGTCGCTCGTCCAATTCCATGTGCCTGATTTAGCCACAGGGTGGGGTATGTCGGCAAGGTTGAGGCTTTCTGTTGTGCTAATTACTCCTCCATTAAGGGTAGGAGTTTCTAGCGGGTTAGAACACTCTCTATTCTTAATAGCTGCGCTATTATCCGTGGAGTTCGTTCTCTAGAAAGAATCTTTTAAGTTCCGCTTGACCATTTTCGATAGAGTCGGAGGCATGTACAACGTTGCGCATTTTGTCCTGACCGAAGTCTCCTCGGATTGTGCCTTTTTCGGCAATAGTAGAGTCAGTTGGGCCAACCATGTCTCGCACTCGAGCAATAGCGTTATCACCGCGCATTGCTAAGGCTATTACGGATGATGATTGCATGAACTCCTGAATCTCAGGGAAGAAGGGCTTGTCGGCTAAGTGTGCGTAATGTTCACGTAGTACTTCTTCCGATAGGTGCATCATTTTCACCCCAAATACGATGAAGTCGGCTTCTTCGAAGCGTTTCAATACCTCACCGCAATTGCGGCTTTCAAGACAGTCAGGTTTCAATAAGACAAGGGTCTCTTCCATAAGCGCGGGAATCATGCCTCTCAATTACGCTGTGAAAAGCGAAAAGTGATGTTGAATTAATTTTTATTCTGAAAATTATAAGGCCTTAAGTCATATGAGCACCGATTGCATCGGTGTATACAGAGTAAAGGCTTTGACTAGCTGTCATAAACAATCGATTACGTTTTCGTCCACCAAAACAAACATTAGAGCATATTTCCGGTAAGATAATTTGTCCTATTCGATTTCCATTTGGGGCAAAAACATGAACACCATCATAGCCGTTACCTACCCATCCAGCACTGGCCCAAATGTTACCATCTTCATCGGCACGAATCCCGTCTGCATTACCCGCTTTTTCAAATCCTTCAAGTTTCATCGAGGCGAACTCACGTCCTTTTTTAAGTTTTTCACCATCTATATTCCAAACCTTGATATTTTTCCCATCGCCGGTATCAGACGCGTAGAGCTTACTAAGATCAGGAGCGAAGCAGAGCCCATTAGGTTTATGAATGTCATCAGTTAACTTTGTGATTTTTCCAGTTTTTCCGTCAATGCGGTAGATGGACTCTTTAAGATGCAAAGGGCCTTTATTCCCCTCGTAATTCCACATGCTGCCATAGCCAGGATCAGTGAACCAAATTGAGTTGTCACCTTTATGAACAACAGCATCATTAGGTGCATTAAATGGTTTACCATTATATTTTGATGCA
>Ga0066836_10000428_pt1 | contig 20074 bp, 10 predicted proteins | sample ETNtaG_18_FD_71568 | JGI IMG/M metagenome (GOLD analysis project Ga0066836, IMG submission 71568) | Marine microbial and viral communities from oxygen minimum zone, Eastern Pacific Ocean - ETNP201302SV91 | ecosystem: Environmental > Aquatic > Marine > Oceanic | place: Pacific Ocean: Eastern... | reverse complement strand
ACGCGCTCCTCACCCACGAATGCCGCCGCACGAAACAGTCCCGTCTTGCCCAGTTGAATCGGCCCATTCACCCGTTGACTCTTGGCAGTCGGCTCCGCACCATCGCGAGTATAGCGTATGTCTAACCCAGTGGATGCCTCGGAAGTAATGCTAACTTTCACACCGGGCTCGTGAACACCGGGCTTGGGGGAAAAAACCAGCTTCGACTCAACCGGCTTGGCCTGTTGCGGCCCAGCATTGGGAGTGCCAGGCGTGGGCGTCAGGAAAAAACCAAGTTCGCCTTCCTCGTTTTGCGCACGTCCGTACGATTGGTCGGCGACTTGTTCTGCGTAACGGATGCTATCCACTACCTGACCGTTAGGATCACTCAGCTTCAGCTCGCCTCCTTCGCGGGCCAAACGAAAATTGGCATGAAGTGTGGTCGGCAGAAAACCTAAGCTTGCTATTAGACTCATGTCGGAGCTCCCCCGGCCAGCGTTAAGGCCCGCAATTGCTAGAACGTTTTTTCCCTTGCGCAAAATATCAACATGAGCTGAAAGATCGAATCGATCCGCCGTGCCGGCTTCGCGCCCTTCAGTGGCCATACTATTCACGTTCAGCCTCCCGCTGGGAGCGTTCGCTGCAGCTACACGCGTGCCGTTCAGATAGGCCACAAATCCATCGTCAAAATCAACCTCCAACACGAGCGATTGCGACAGCGGCCGTTCCGGCAGTTGAAACGTGTGCCGCAGTAAAACCAATGCTGTGCCAACAGGCAACACGGTAGCATCGTCATCGTCGCCGTAGCCGAATCCCGCTTTGCCAATCGCAAAATTGCTATCGTCAAACTTCACCTTGTTCCAGCCATCAGCCACCTCGTTGCCACCACTTGGTACGAGGTACTTCCACTGGGTATCAGCCACGACGAGAGTCGACTCAAAAGGCAGCGTCGTTCCCGAGGTGCGCAGTGCCTCGGAAGAAAGGTACACGCGGTCCAGACCAGACATCCAAATGAGCTGATAACCGCCTGGTGCAATGGCAATGTTGGGAAGCACCCAAGCGCTCGGTTTGTCGTCGCCGCCTGAGAGTTGAAACTTATCCAAGCGCAAAACCTTGTCGCCAGCGTTGTGAAGCTCCACCCAGTCGCTACTGTTGCCCGTGTCATCCAGTGCGCCAGTCCTGTTGGAGGCAAGCAACTCGTTGATTCGAATCGGTTGTATCTCAGCGAGGCCAGAAAGCTTAACCAAAAAAAACAGAAATAAAGCAAGTCTAAATAGCATGAATAATCCTTATACTCTACAATTCTAAGCCAAAAAAAGTTACGGTGGTTACACTAACTGAGCCAGCGGATAAGATTAGGACAAATAGCTGTCAGATTCTTGTATGAAGCAATTTCAGAAGGCATTGTCTTCAATGCTTCAAGCAGGCCGGATCGGGCACCTGAGTCATTCTTGAGATCTTTTAGCGGAAATGTTTCAAGCCGTATGCCAAAAAGGATCCCCCCAGTATTAGGCAAAGCAATAAGGGCCTGCCTCTCTATTCGGAAAGTAATGGTTTCTGGGTCAGTTTTAGATGTTAACCCTGGAAGCTTCCGACTGGGATGTTGATTTAAATCACTTGTGGCAGTTAACCCCCAATTTGTGCGTAACCAAGCCTGACCGATAGGCATTTGCTCAAGAAAGCTTCGAGCCTTTCCTCCAAGAGTTTCATTAAGCGTGGGCACAACTGCATGAATCCAGTCGAGCGAAAGTCCAATCTTCTCTTCGAAAGCCCATGAGGAAGGAAAACAAACACAACCGCCCAGTAATATTGGCATGCCAGATTCATTGGCTTTTAGTAGCAAAAAATCTGGAGCAAGCGTCTCCCCAAGACAACGATTTGAAATCGGGGCCTGAATTACTCCCCAATTTTGCAAGAGATTATTAAACTCTCCGAGTAGTGGTTCACCTTCAGGAAGCAGAACGCTGCATTGCTCAGGAAAGTCGGCAATGACTTGCTTGCGTTGATTAATTAGAACTTCGTCCCCGGAACGGTTACGGAAAAAAATATCCGACTCACCACGCTTTAAACCCATTCTAAAAGCGAACGGACCAGAATAAAAAACATCTTCCATTGGCTGCTGCTACTTTAGTGTCTTCATGTAAGCTACCAAATCTCGTAAATGGCGCTGGCTCAAAATCCCAATCATTGGTGGCATTGAAGACACGGACTTGGACTGGCTCTTTATATCAGTGGTCTTAATCAAACTAAGATTACCAGATGAATCCTTGACTGACAAAAAAGCCGCTGATTTTTTCTCTATACTCCCAGTAAGTATCTCACCGTTTTTCATTGTGAATGTAATCAACCCAAAGCCATCCGCTATCTTAGCTTGTGGGTCAATAAGCGATTCCAATATCGCTCGTCCATCGAGGCGAGAAGCGACTCCGTTAAGGCTTGGGCCAACATCACCTCCCACCTGCCCAACCTTGTGACAACGAATGCATTGAGCAGTATAGCTTGTTCGAAAAATAGACTCTCCTACTATCGCATCTCCGCCCTCAAGCACCTCAGGAAAACGATCTAATAACGGCCGTTTAGCTTGGGCTGCCTCATAATCGAGAGTCATTTGAGAAAGATTCCCTCCTCTATTCGCTTTAGCAGCCTCTAGAATATCAAGCTGTAATGAGGGAGAAGCAGTCCCATTTATCAATTGCTGAGTTCTAATCTCTAATAAGGCAATGGCCTCTTGGGACTTTAAAGTTCCAAGAACATCAAATGCATTTTGCTTTTCGAGAAGATCCGTACTTTTAATAGCATCATTGAGAGTAGAAAACAGTTCCTGAGAATTAGCATTTCTCTTAGCCAAGACTCTAACTGCTGCTGTACGGAGCAACGGAAATTTGGTTTTTATGGCCATTGCAACTGCGGCATCAACTTCGTCTGCATCTATTGAATGGAGTGCTTCGACAGCAGAAGCCCGAAGTTGCGCAGGCAAAGATTTGTCATTAGCCAAACGACTTAAACGCTCTGCTGCATTACCATAGTTTAATCTACTAATAGCATCGGCGACAGCTTCTCGCACAGCATCCGATTTGCTCGAAAGAAGATTACCAATGTACTGATCAAAAATATCGTAAATCTGCTCAACTGGCCGCCCCCCCAAGTCTCGATAACGGCCCTCAACCCTGTCAAGCTTAGGAGGGTTTTCCCATATGGCTAAAGATCGGATCGCCTCAACCCGCATTGACTCAGGCGCAGTTTCGCGAATAGCAAACTTGGCTAATCGCTGAGCGTTCTGTGGACGACCAAGGCGAAGATTGGCATTAATTGCACGACGGAGTATAGGCTCACTTGCCACCAACCCCACATCCAGCATCCCAGCCAAGCTGGGCATAGCAGCTGCAATTGAAAATTCATCGTGAATCGCGTGTGCAGCCTCATTGGCAACCTTCTCACTGGAGTCGTTCAAGAACATTGCAACACCGGAGTTACCAACTCGACGAAGCGCAACAACCGCAGCTAAGCGCACTGATTCAGACGGATGTCGAGTTAGCAACAAAACACTCCGTGAAGATTCTTCTGCAGCTCTTGCCAATGCTACAACTCCTGCATGACGAAGGAAGACGTCCTTATTATTGTTTGTCTTCAAAAAATCGGCGATTGCCGGGACATGCTTTTCCGAGCCTATTTTACCTAGAGCCAACCCTGCGAACAACTGAACACGAGGATTAGGTGATCTCAAAAAATCTGCAGCGACATCGGCAAAATCATTATGATAGGCATCGGCAATAACACGAAGCAACTGTGCCTGAATTTCAGGATCACGATCATTCAACAATGGGCGTAACGGGATAATGGCAGCTTGGTCTTTACGGCCAAGCTGACCGATCCCCCAAATTGCATGAATACGAGCCAATTGTGAGTCGTTCTCTTTTGCAACTGCCAACAAAACCTTGGAGGCCTTGCGTTTGACTAATTCAAACTGAGACTCAAGCCGAACTCGCTGGTCAGCATGAGCAAGTAGCCGGCTAAGTTCTGGCATCCCGCGCTGGGCGAAGCCATTAGCTAATAGCTTTCGGGTCTGCTTACGAAGCGGATGATCCTTTGCTCCGGGAGAATCAAGCTTCATAATACGACCCTTCTCGTGGGGTTTCCAACCGTTATCACCCCAATCTGCAAGGTAAAGAGCCCCATCCGGCCCAAAGTTTATGCCAGTAGTCATCAGCCCGTTGTGCGCCACATGTTCATCTACCATTTTAAAACCGGCACCTGACGGCTCAGTCCGAAAAGCTCGAATGTTTTTACCCGGGAACTCAGTTAGAAAAAAGTAGTTGCGATATTTTTCACTTAGAGCAGTACCAGGGTTATAAGCAAAACCACATGGACCATCTGAGTAATTTGAAATAGCTGGCGTTATATAGGCAGGCTGTCCTTCAAAGTGGGGCCTCCACAAGCCGTCAGCCATCCATGGATTGTAACCACCGTGTTCTCCAAATTTACCATTAGTGCGATACTGCCAGGTTGCACGCCACCCGGTATCTGTTCCTTCCACAAGAAAATGGAACCGCTCGCGATCGCCAAAGTCTCCGTCATTGTCAACGATGAACCAGTTGCCGAATTCATCGAATGCCAGTTCTTGAGGATTCCTCAAACCGTGAGCAAAAACCTCAAAGTTGGATCCGTCTGGTTCACATCGAAACATTCCGCCATGATAAGGATAGTGAAAAACCGCACCCTCACGACTGCGGACGCTGAACCCCTTATCCCCGATCGTCCAGTAAATGCGCCCGTCATAACCCATAGTCGGACCATGCATATCATGACCACCGTATCCAATATGTATCCCAAAACCTGTAACGAGCACCTCAGTTTTATCAGCCTTACCATCTCCATCTATATCACTAATCTTGAGCATGTCCGGAATACAAGTTACATAGGCGGCATTATCACGAAACAGAATGCCTCCAGCCAATCCAGTCACCTCTGTATTAAGCCCTTCGAAGAAGAGTGATTTTTTATCATAATGACCATCATCGTCTGGATCCTCGAAGCGCCAAATTTTTTCCTTCCATTTGAAAAGTGATTTCCAGTCAGACTTACCCTCCCGAATTAACGCTCTCTTATCTTCAATGCTACCGCTGGCAAGAGATGGGATCACCCAATCTCGATGACGCCGAATATCCAAGGCTCCATTGTTTCTCCTAGATGTATGAGTAACATGGACCCGATTTTTGTAATCAACATGAATTCCTACCATGCTGCCAACAGAACCAACCGGACTGTATTCAGTAGCCACAAGTTTACCACTCTCGGCCTCTAAGCAAGGCCTAATTCCAAATAGCAACAGGCCTAAAATAATGAATAATCGATGCATGCGTGCCGGTAAAATGACAAATTACTCTCCGATTGACCAACTAAAGAAGATTGCCAAATTAAAGTTCACGGGTAATCTCTGCCAAGCACGGGCAGTAGTTGAATAGTTCTACATGCCCGTCCAATTTTTCGCGTGGAAAAATCGCAGTACAACTATACCCGAGACGGCATATTTATCGTTAGCCTGATACTGATTGCTCTTGTCCTAGAGTTTTCATCTGGAACGGATGGCGTTGTGACAATGCATTCAGTCCCAAAGGAGAAAAATGCTGCCCCTTTAACACCAACAAAAGCTGCCAATAACCCTGTAAAAGCTACTGATTTAATCAATTTCAAATCACCAGCTGGATGGATTGAAGATGAAAACCCTTCGCCCATGACAACTTTCTCATTTAATGTGCCAGGTGGGGCTATTGTTAGCGCTATCCCATTGCCAGCTCGTATTGCCGATAACCCGATGATTGTAAATATGTGGCGCGGACAGGTTGGACTCGACCCCATCGATTCGACAAAAGCAGGCCAATTAGCAAAAGCAGTAAACATTGGCGGTAACGAGGGCTCACTTTATGATTTTTCAGGCACACAGCCTATTCAAGGACAGTCAAAGCCACCGCGATTGATCATGGCATCACTCAAAATTGGCCAAGTAGCATGGTTCCTAAAAATGGCTGGGCCAGCAGAATCAATAGAAAACCAATTGGCGTCATTTACACAATTCCTAGCAGAGCTGAAATTCCAACCTGCTGCATATGAGATCAATTTCGATAAGCTGATGCAAGAAGCGCAACAATCAGCTCCAACTCCAGATAAGCTGATGCAAGAAGCGCAACAATCAGCTCCAACTCCAACTTGGACGATCCCAAAAAGTTGGGAGGAAAAACCGGCCACCCAAATGCGCCTTGGCAATTTCAGCGCTGGCAACGGCAAAGCAGAAATCACTGTAATGACTTTCCCAGGAACAGTCGGAGGCTTATTGGCCAACGTCAACCGGTGGCGAGAACAATCCGGGCTAGCCGCCGTGAGTGATTCGGAACTCAATAAAGTAATTCAACAAATAACCATTAGTGGAAAACCGGCGACACTTGCAGAAGCTATCGGAGAAAAAAGCTCTTCTCTCAGCGTTTATCATCCCGTAGATCAACAAACATGGTTCTACAAAATTTCAGGACCAAGTGAAGTCGTAAAAGCTGAGAAAGCTGCATTTACGGCATTCCTACAGTCCATAGAATTTAAATAATTAACGGTCTCAATGCAGGAAATCTTTAAACCTCTAGTAAAGTTCTGGTGTTCATTGCACCTAACTGTGGTTTGCCTTTTAGCTGCACTAGTTTTGGTGTTTGTTGGCACACTGGCTCAGGTTGACCAAGGACTATACAACGCACAAAAAAAATATTTTCGCAGCTACTTACTTATTCCTGAAGCCATTGGCGGAGCAGGCTGGGCTCAAATACGATTTGGTAATACTGATTGGAACAACATACCAAACAACTGGAATGAAATCGAGGGAAGCCAATTCAGCATGCTCGACTTCGAGGCTGTAAATAATGAAAAAGCACAAAGAGCAACAATTTCTGTAACAAAGTTCACCAAAGGTGCTGGAGGCCTATTAGCAAACATCAATCGTTGGCGAGGGCAAATTGGCCTTGAAAAAATTGACTCACTCGAAGGCACCGAATCAATCACTATTGATGGAAACAGTGGGCGCTATATCGAGATAAGCGGAACAAAAGACGGCAAGCCCGTTAAAACTCTGGGGGTAATCCATGAGCTACAATTCCGCGAACCCTATGAAACATGGTTTTACAAAATCACGGGTGACTCTGACATTGTCGATAGAGAAAAATCCAACTTCAAAACGTTCGTACTCTCGACCAGCTATCCAACTATGTTCAAATTTCCATTTGTAGGCGGATATCTTGTTGCAGTAGTGCTATTGATTAACTTATTGGCTGCACACTTTCAGAGATTCTCTTTTAGTAAAAGAAAGATAGGAATTTTTCTGACACATGCAGGGCTAATTTTAATGCTGCTCGGACAAATTGTAACTGATCAGTTTCAAGTCGAAAGCAATATGCGACTTGAAGAAGGCCAGAGCAAAAACCACTCGATCAGTCGAGAACTTTGCGAATTGGTTATCATCGATAAACAGGGGTCTCAAAAAGATATCTATGCTTCAATACAGGCAGAGGCACTATTCAGAGGTAAAAAAATCCAAATGGGCGATCACCCTTTTGAAGTAACTGTAGAAGATTATTATGAAAATTCTGACCTGACACAAATCGCTGCAGGCAACGAGCCTATCGCAACTACTGGTAAAGGTTTAACACTTGCAGCAACGGAAACCGACTCAGTTACTTCCTTGGACGAAGTAAATTTCCCAAGCGCTTACGTTTCGCTTAAATCGACCGATGACAAAAACAAGGAACTAGGCACATGGTTAGTATCTGCATTGTTTGGCGCGTTGCGCACCCCGATTCCTGAACAATCCTTTGAGCATGAAGGGAAAGAATACATATTAGCCTTACGATTCAAGCGCTATTATGAAGACTACGATATTAAGCTTGTAGACTTTCGTCATGACAAGTTTCAGGGCACAGAAAAAGCCCGCAATTTTTCTAGTGATGTCATCGTAAGCGAACATGACAGCACGGCTGAGCGCAAGGCACATATCAAAATGAATCACCCGCTCCGAACGCATGGCAAAACTTATTTTCAAGCTAGCTTTGATCCTGAGAATGACAAAGCAACTGTATTACAGGTAGTGCGAAATCCAGGATGGGTAACACCTTACATTTCTTGTGCGATGGTTGGCCTGGGAATGTTATTCCAATTTTTGATGCACCTATTTAGCTTCACTAAAAAGAGAAAGGCTAAAGCATGAAGAAATTTATCCCAGCTGGTATCGCCTCGATCATGGCTATTTGGTCAATAGGCAGCCTCTTGTTTTTGCCTAATTCGGAGACCACAAAGCCGGATATTTTCGGATTCGCTAAACTACCAGTGCTGCTTGACGGTCGAATTCAACCCATAGACTCAACAGCACGAAATGCCATGAAGGTCATTCGGCATAAGTCGACGGGACGATACGCTCGCGAAGAAGGGTCAGAGGAAAAAACAATTCCGGCTGTAGAGTGGTTACTTGAAGTTGCAGCTAAGCCAGCCGAGGCTGCAAAGCGCCCGGTATTTCGTATCGATAACGAGGAAGTTAAGGACAACCTGAGCCTAGGTAAGGACGAAAAACATTTTTCAGTCGAGCAGATTACCGCTGGGGACAACTTTGCACGTCTGGCAAAAGAAGGGTCGCGTATACACTCCAAGAAAGCCGAGCTTCGAACTCCATATGAAAAATCGCTCAAATCTGTAGCGGATGCGTTGATGATTTATCAGCGCTTGAGCAAAAGTTTTCGTCCTCAAAAATCACTCGATTTCCAAAAAGAACTGAATGATCTAACTGAGATTTTCCCAAATGGCATGGCAGCAGCCCGCGCACATGAAACGGGCGCTGAGCATGACGAAGACGAGCATCAAGCATTTACACGACTATTGGAAATCATGATCGATCCAAGCATGCAGGAAGGAGACAAAAGCGGAGTCATGTTCTGGCCACGCACGATTCCTGTTGGCAATGGCAATCAAGTACAATGGCACTCACTTAGTACAAATATCCTCAGCAGCATTACATCTGGGGCCATGACTCAAAGCAACTGGAAGGTGGATTTTCATCCTGTTTCAAAATCATATGCCGGCATGATATCCGCTTATTCTAAGAACGATGCCTCTGCATTTAATGCTCACTTGTCAACCTATCGCGATTACCTCAAGCAAAACGGATTAATGAATTCTCTCGAGAAAACTACGAAAGAGTTCGCATTCAATAATTTTGATCCATTTTATAAATGCGAGATCATGTATGTTCTCGCATTCCTCTTTGCCTGTGGGGGGTGGCTCACTTTATCCAAGTGGCCAAACCAAACAGCTTATTACCTAATAGCCTTGGCGGCTGTCATGCACACAGCCGGATTAATTTTCCGCATGTGGCTTGAAGGCCGTCCCCCTGTTACCAACCTGTATTCAGCTGCAGTCTTTGTCGGATGGGGAGCTGTAATACTTGGACTAATTCTAGAACGCATATATAGAGATGGCATCGGCAACGTGGTCGCCAGTTCTGTAGGATTTGTAACCCTACTTGTTGCTGGCGGATTGTCTTTGAGCGGTGATACGATGGAAATGCTTCAGGCAGTACTCGACACCAACTTCTGGCTTGCGACTCATGTAGTAATCATCACAATTGGATATTCAGCTACTTTTGTAGCTGGGTTTCTAGCTATTGTTTACGTAATACGAGACTTCATTTCCAACAAGATTTCTTTTGATAAAACAAACCGCACGAGCCTAACAAAGATGATTTATGGCATCATCTGTTTTGCTACGCTATTTAGCTTTATCGGGACAGTCCTAGGCGGCATCTGGGCCGATCAATCTTGGGGCCGATTCTGGGGCTGGGACCCAAAAGAAAATGGAGCTCTAATGATAGTCATCTGGAACGCCGCAATACTCCATGCACGCTGGGGAGGAATAATCCGCGAACGCGGGACGGTGGCTGCAGCCATTTTTGGCAACGTAATTACCGCATGGTCTTTTTTCGGGACAAACATGCTCGGAATTGGGCTGCACTCATACGGGTTTATGGATAAGGCCTTCGCATGGCTAATGGTTTTTGTTTGTACTCAAATGGTCATCATGATGGGAGGGCTCATGCTCGGCACACTCGATCAACCAGAAAAAAATAATGCACAAAAAGGAACCGCGGTCACTGCAACCAACCCACTGCCGGCACTAATCGCAGAGGGAATAGTTATTATTGCCACTGCCAGCGGAGCAATCTTTTATCTTCTAAAAGCATTGGGGATTTAACCATCTCCAAAAAACGGTTGGTTTTTTAAGACAGCTCAAACCAAGCCGCAGTTATTTCGAGCCCTATCGAGCACTTTGGACGCCTTCTCCCGAGCTTTATTAGCACCATCCTTCAATACTTGATTAACATAGTCCAAGTTAGCCTCTAGCTCGCTTCGCTTCGCACGGGCATCAGCAAAAAATTCCCAATACTGCTCGAAAAGCGCCTTTTTAAGGTCCCCATAACCCAGACCTCCAACTCGTAAACGCTCCTCCCAATCCTCGGCTACATCTTTCGGAGCTACAAGACGCAGGAGTTGTACTGCAATGTTCTGATCGGCATCTGGCTTTGGTTCCTCAGGCAGACGGCTGTCCATCACTAAACGCATAACCGTTTTGCGGAGTGGTTTTTCATCTCCAAAAATCTCTATAGTATTGTCGTAGCTTTTGGACATTTTCTGTCCGTCCGTACCTGGCACCACCGCAACTGAATCTCGAATCTGCGGCTCAGGGATCACGAAGGTCTCCCCATAAGTCTGATTAAACTTGATTGCAATATCGCGTGTAACTTCAACATGCTGCTTCTGGTCGCGACCAACCGGAACAATGTTGGAATCGTAAATCAAAATATCCGCAGCCATCAAAACCGGATATGCAAACAAGCCATGGTTGGGAGTAAGTCCTTTTGCCATTTTGTCTTTGTAGCTATGACATCTCTCAAGCAAACCCATCGGCGTAAGCGTTGATAACAACCAAGTTAGCTCACAAACCTCGGGCACATCACTTTGACGAAAGAAAACCGCCTTGGCCGGATCGAGCCCGCATGCCAGAAAATCCAGCGCTACGTCAAGCGTGTTCTTACGGCGCTGATTAGCATCGTAGAGCGAAGTCATGGAGTGATAATCAGCGATAAAATAATATGACTCCCCCTGATCTTGCAGCTCAATTGCAGGGCACATCATGCCAAAGTAATTTCCAACATGTAGCGCACCTGACGGTTGGATTCCTGAAAGTATAATCATTTATTAAGTTGCTCGGGCAATTGGCAATACTGCCAAATTTATCAAAGAGGCAAATCAAATAGGCTCAAACTACTTGATATCAACAAAAATCAACGTGCCAGCAAGCATGTCCGGCACAATTAATTTCTTAGCCTTACGATCTACATATAAATCAGCTGCAGACTTAAGCCCCTCAAGTATCAGCTCTTTCTTTTTTCCATTATTGGTCAATTTCCAGACCTTACCTTGAGTCCAACTAGAAACATAAATCGCGCCTTTTCCATCCGGATCAACCGCATCCGCACCTCGTAAACCTTTAGCAATAACTCTTAATTTACCCTTTGTATTCTTACGAACTATGTTCCCAGTAAAAAAGTCACCAAGTAATAAGCCTGTCTTGCCAGAGCGCCCCACTCCATTCGGACCAGGTACGAGTTCCTGCCCAGGACTTACGGCATCGCTTATCTTGCCATCAAGTGTGATCTGGTAAACACACCCCAAGGCAGGCAGCTCATTGGCCTGTTTGCTTTCTAGAGGCCAAAGGATCCTCTCTTTGTCCGGATCAAACATCTTGCTGATTGCCCCCATATCTGTGACAAAAACACTCTTACGATCATGGGACACAGCTACGTCATTTAGAAAACTAACTTCACGCGGAAAACTCTTTTTGTCAGCCAAAATGCTCACATTACCCTTACGGTCGATTTTCATGACACGCGTCTGATCTGCAGTAACAAGATAATTACCGGTAAATGCGATGCCCTTTGGTTCGTTCAAACCTTTGGCAAAAACTGTCGCTTTGTCACCGTCCAGCATCTTGACCACGGCATCTCCCTCCTTATCAGCCGAGTTCATAACAGTAATATAGTACTTACCGCCAAAACCCTTAGTCACGCTTTCTGGGCGTTCCCCAATTTTTACAACTTTGTTTTTTGCCCCCGAAACCGGGGTCGCAACCATAATGCTCAAAATGAGCCCAGCTAGGATTTGATTCTTCATAAAAACTCGGCCAAATTCCTAACCCCTCAGCGCACAGGGTCAATGCAAATCAACAAGGAAAGAAACTGGGAATCGCTTTATCAAGCGAACGAAATTTTTTGGGATCACGGCGAAGCTTCACCAGGTCTGGTTGACTTTCTATCATCATCTAGTAATAAAATGCCTCTTGGGAGAGCTCTCGTACCCGGCTGCGGGCGAGGACATGACGCCCGAGCATTAGCCATGGCAGGGTGGAATGTAACAGGACTGGATATTGCTCCGAGCTCTATTCCTATGGCACAACAACTAGCGACAGACAAAGGACTAGATATCGATTTCCTATTGGGTGATTTTTTAAGCAAAAAACCTGCAATCCAATTCGACCTTATTTTCGAGCACACCTTATTTTGCGCTATCAACCCAAATAGGCGGCGGGACTATGTAAAAGCAATCCAACAGTGGCTTAAACCTAACGGCAATTACCTAGCCGTAAACTATATCATCACTGACGACGACGGAGAGCCTCCGTTTAGCACAAGCGCAGAGGAATTGGATATAAAGTTCCGGCCTTGCTTCAACCTAATTAAACGCTGGACACCTCGCTCATATGAAAATCGGACAGGAAAGGAATTAATGAATCTTTGGAGCCTCAACTAGAAGAGATGCGGCTTTCGCTTTTTTTTTTATGTTAAAAAAACTAGCTTGGTTAAGCGCACCTGTTGCAATGACGACGTTAATTCGCCACATAACTTTTTTACTTATAGCCTTTATCATCTTGGAAAAAGGATTTGCACTTGATTGGCAGACAGCCGGACAACATCGGTGGGCGCATCTAGAAGATGCCGGCTCTGGGAAACCAGGTTTTACACTTATGGATCCTGCCAGAACTGGAGTTCAATTTACAAATACGCTCTCCGCTCGCATTCTCATTTCAAATAAAAATCTACTAAACGGCTCTGGCGTAGCTATGGGCGATTACGATAGTGACGGGCTCTGTGACATATACCTATGTCGGTTAGACGGCGACAATGCACTCTATCGCAATCTTGGTGAATGGAAATTTGAAAATGTAACTGCAACAGCAGGCATAGCCTGTTCATCCCAGTTTTCCACTGGTGCTACTTTTGCGGATGTCGACGGAGACCAAGATCTGGATCTAATAGTAACCGCAATGGGAAAGCCAAACCGGCTCTTTCAGAATCAAGGTAACGGCAAATTCAGGGATGTTACAGATACTTCCGGCATTGGCTCGCGATATGGAAGCAGCTCGATTGCTCTCGCAGACATCGATGGTGATAGTGATCTAGATTTATATGTCGTTAACTACGGAGCCAAATCAGTCCTGAAAGATGGCGGCAAAATAGATATCGTTAATATAAATGGCAAACTGACCGTAAGAGGGCCATTTGCTAGTAGAATCAAATTCATCGAAAATCAAATGTTTGAGTATGGTGAGCCTGATGAATTTTTTCTCAACGATGGCAATGGAAAATTTACCAAGCTTGACTGGACCAACGATCGATTTTTAACCCACGAAGGCAAGCCCCTTGGCGAGCCATATCGAGATCAAGGGTTAAGCGCAATATTTCGAGACATAAATGGTGACCGATCGCCAGACCTGTTCGTCGCAAACGATGGGTTCACTAAGGATCGTTGCTGGATCAATGATGGGCAGGGGAATTTCCGTGAGATCTCACCTCTTGCTATAAGACAACTAAGCTTCTCTGCTATGGGTGTAGATTTCGCTGATATTAATCGAGACGGTTATGATGACTTTTTCGTTGTCGAGATGCTCAGTCGCACCCACAGCCGACGTCTAACACAACAAGGCACCATTCCTGGTAATCCCATTGCACCTGGAAACTTCACGGAACAGCCGCAAAGCCGGCGCAACTGTCTCTACATTAACCGCGGTGATGGCACCTTTGCCGAAACTGCCTATTACTCTGGGGTAGCCGCTTCCGAATGGTCATGGAGCAGTATTTTCCTAGATGTAGATCTTGATGGATGGGAAGACATCCTTGTAACCAACGGATTCGAATTCGATACCGACGACTTGGACACACAAAACAAAATTAGCCGACTTGGTAAAATCCCCATCGCACAAAAACGCAAAACTATCTTTTTATTCCCTCCTCTCGACACTCCCAATGTCGCTTTCAGAAATCTTGGTAATGGCCGATTCGATGAGGTTGGCACCAAGTGGGGTTTTAATGATAAGCATGACGGAAATGGAATGGCTCTAGGGGATCTGGATAACGACGGTGATCTAGATGGAATCGTTAACTGCCTAAAAGGACCAGCTTTAATTTATAAAAACAATGCATCGGCACCTCGAGTAGCGGTGCGCTTAATTGGGGATGGCAAAAATACAGAAGGAACTGGAGCGCGTATCCGCGTTATAAACTCGCTAGGGCAAAGACAACAGTCACAGGAAATAATGGCAGGAGGCAGATATGTCAGTGGCGACCAAGCACGCCGAACGTTCGCTGCCAAGACTGGAGAAATGTTTCGCATCGAAGTTGATTGGGTCGGGAACACACGAACTACCATCAATAATGCCACTTCCGGCCGTCTTTATGAGATCCGACAAAAACAATCTCGAAAAATCTTAGCAAATAAAAACTCTGAATCTACGCTCTTCGTCGATTCTAGCTCACAATTAAATCATAATCACATTTCGGCACGCCGCAATGATTTCGAAATTCAACCCTCCCTCCCTAAAAGCCTAAATCATACCGGCCCATTTTTATCAGCTAACGACATAGACAAAGATGGGGATATGGACTTACTCGTAACCGATACAAATGACCCTCAGCTTTCTGTCCTTCTCAATGATGGAAATGGCAAATTCACTCGATCGATCAAATCACTTCAAACTGCTGGCAGCGGTATAATTATATACTCTGAAAGTCAGACGCAGAAAATCTTACACCTCTCCAAGCCCCCAGCTATATACAAAGTTACAAACGGAGAATTGCAGTTAAATATGCAGTTAAATTTTACAGGCAATCCTAGTGCAGCAGCAGCATTTGATATCGAAGGCGATGGGGATATGGACTTGTTCATCGGCGGAGAAAGTTCTCTTGGCCAATTCCCAATAGCTACTTCAGCTGTACTCTTCATTAATGAAAACGGTAAATACGTTAAAAAATTGTTCCCTGAAATTGGCATAGTAAAAAATGTTGAAGCTGGAGACATTGATAACGACGGGGATGTAGATCTTGTACTCGCACGTGAATGGAACAGCATTGCACTTTTACTTAATGAAAATGGCCAACTCAAAGAAGAAGGAAAAGCCTTCGGCCTAAAAACATTCAAAGGTTTATGGCAAGACGCCAAGCTATCAGACATCGATGGCAACGGAACACTGGATATTATTGCATCCAATATTGGCCTAAATACAGCATACGAACTTCATCGAATGCCAATTAAAATGCTCTATGGAGATACTGATGCTGACGATATATTTGAAGTCGCCGAAGTTTTCTTCGACCCACACATAAGCAACTGGAAACCTATCCGTAAACTCGAAGTGCTTTCCAGCACCTTCCCGCAAGTCCGAGGCACATACACGCGTAACCAATTATTTGCGGGCTCCAATGCTACTCGCATTCTTGGACCAGCAATTTCTGAGATGAAATCCATCGAATTTAACACTCGAGAGAGTGCTGTGTTCCTTAACAATGGAAGCAAATTCACTTTCATTCCGCTACCACCCGAAGCCCAGCTTGCCCCGGCATTCGGAATCTGCGCGAAAGACTTTAACGGAGATAACTCAATTGATTTATTTATTGCGCAAAACGATTTCAGCATACCACCGCGTTACTCCCGTTATGACAGCGGGCGAGGTTTACTCTTAACCGGTGATGGAAAAGGGAACTTTAGCCCCCTGAATAGTAAACAAAGCGGAATCATGATCTATGGCGAACAACGAGGAGCCGTTGCTGCTGACTTTAATGGAGATAAAAAACTGGATCTAGTAGTCAGCCAGCGCGATGCAACTACCAAGCTATACTTGCAAAGATAATTAATTGCTTAGAAGTCTATTCCTCGGAATCAGCCTCGTCTTCAGAATCGGTCTCGTCTTCGTTGATAACCGGAGCAATCGCAAGCAAACGATCATCACTATCCAGATTAATGAGTTTCACGCCTTGAGCATTACGTCCAGTCATACGGATATGAGCTACCCCCGTTCGCACCATTTGCCCGCCAAAGGTAATAAGCATGATTTCATCGGCCTCATTCACTGCAAGCGCACCACAGACACCGCCTGTCTTTTCAGTGGTCTTCATTGTGATGATGCCCTTGCCGCCACGCGACTGAGTTCGATACTCATCAAACTCTGTACGTTTACCAATTCCATTTTCACCCGCAACAAGAAGAGTAGAATCCTTCATAACAACCGCCGCTGCCACCAAGCGATCTTTACCTTTAAGTCTTATGCCGCGAACTCCAGCTGCTGTCCGCCCCATTGATCGTACATTCTCCTCATTAAAACGAATGCTTAATCCAGCATTTGTGATCAGAACCACTTCATCATGGCCAGTTGTCAGTTTCACGGTGATAAGACGATCACCTTCTTTGATCCCAATTGCATTTATCCCATTGCGTCGAACGTTAGAATAAGCATCAAGCGCAGTTTTCTTCACTGTCCCGCTCTCAGTAGCAAAAAAGAGAAATTTATCCTGTTTCCAAGTAATATTGTCTTTATTTTCTCCAAGCTGAGACTCCACTCGAATGAGAGCAGCAATTTTTTCGCCCGACTGTAATTCAAGCAGGTTAGCAATATTCCGCCCCTTTGCCGCTCGACCCATATCGGGAATCTCGTGAACTCGACGTACATACACACGCCCAGTAGTTGTGAAAAACATTAGATAGTCATGAGTGCTAGCAGTAAACAGATGCTCAATAAAATCATCAGCTTCACCTTTAACAACAGAATCTTTAGTTCCCATACCAATTACTCCTTTGCCTCCACGGCGCTGCGCACGGTATGAACTTACATTGGTTCGCTTAACCAAGCCATTGTGAGTAAGCGTAATGATAACACCTTCGTTAGCAATAAGGTCTTCAATCGCCATATCACCTTCATCAGGCACCAAATCTGTACGCCGCGGAGTAGCATATTTATCCTTAATGGCCGTAAGCTCCTCTTTGATAATAGCAAGAACTCGCTCTTCCTTAGCTAAAATATCCATCAGATCCTCAATCTTGACGAGTAGCTCATCGTATTCGGCCTTGATTTTTCCCTGTTCAAGTCCGGTGAGCTGATAAAGTCTCAAATCAAGAATCGAGTTAACCTGGGCCTCGCTTAATAAATAGTATCCACCCGTGATCCGTTCCGGCTTACGAACCTTGACCCCCCACTTCTTCAAGACTTTCTCCGGAAACTCAAAGGCAAGCAACTTTACACGAGCTTCCTCACGGTTTTTTGAATTTCTGATGATGCGGATGAACTCATCGAGATTCGCCAACGCACAAAGATATCCTTCAAGCGTCTCAGCTCGGGCCTCGGCCTTATCCAATTCAAAACGTGTGCGACGAAGCACAACCTCTCGACGATGTTCAATGTAAGCATTAATCAGCTCTTTGAGGTTCATCGTCTTCGGGCGGCCATGGTCAATCGCCAGCATGTTCACGCTAAATGAAGCCGCCAACTGAGTGAACTTATACAGCTTATTGATTACTACTTTTGGCACGGCATCACGCTTGAGCTCAACTACGACGCGAGTATTCTCATCCGACTCATCGCGCACCGCTGAAATATCAGTAAGTGTTTTTTCATTTGTTAGAGAAGCAATCTTCTCCACCAGTGTTGCGCGATTGACCATGTACGGAATCTCCGTGATCACAATTTGTTCACGATTCCCTTTAAGCTGCTCAACTCCAACACGGCCGCGTTGCTTAATACTGCCTCTTCCAGTTTTGAAATAGTCCCGAATAGGATCAAGCCCCACAGCCAGGCAGCCAGTTGGAAAATCCGGGCCCTTAACATGTTGCATTAACCCATCAATGCTTATCTCGGGATCTTCGATCTGCGCACAGATGCCATCGATAATCTCACCGAGATTGTGAGGCGGGATACTAGTAGCCATACCAACTGCGATGCCCGTTCCCCCGTTAATAAGCAGGTTAGGAAAGGCAGCTGGAAACACGGTCGGCTCCTGGCGGGTTTCATCATAGTTAGCGACCCAATTAACCGTGTCCTTATCCATATCAACCATCAGCGAATGACCAAGATGAGTAAGCCGTGCCTCGGTGTAACGCATTGCAGCCGGAGGATCCCCTTCGACAGAACCAAAATTCCCTTGGCCCTGAACAAGCGTACCTCGCATAGACCATGGCTGTGCCATGTTGACGAGAGTCGGATAAATTGTTGCCTCCCCATGCGGATGATAGTTGCCGCTGGTATCACCACAAATCTTCGCACATTTTCGGTAGTGTCGCCCTGGGCCAAGATTTAAGTCGTGCATCGCAAGCAAAATACGACGCTGAGAAGGCTTAAGCCCGTCCCTCGCATCGGGTAATGCACGTGAAATAATGACCGACATAGAGTAGTCGAGAAACGAATTCTTTATCTCGTCAGCTACGTTAATTTTTTGGATTTTTTCAGTGGAAGCAAACAAAGGTGTATTGCTTACTGGTAATGGATCGTTGTCCTTAGAATCTGCCATGAATCTATAAATTAATTACGGTTTAAACGTCGAGGTTGCGAACATTGAGAGCATTCTCCTGAATAAAATGACGACGCGGCTCCACCTCTTCGCCCATAAGTTTGCTAAACATATCGTCCGCTTCAACAGCATCCGATTCCTCAACTCTTAGTAACTTTCGAGTCTCAGGAGACATCGTGGTCTCATAAAGCTCCTTAGGGTTCATTTCCCCTAACCCCTTGAATCTCTGGATCTGGATTCCCTTCCGCCCCACATCCATCACCGCTTCAAGAATCTCGGAAATAGAGAAAAGCCTCCGGGCATTCGCACTCTCTCCTTCACCCTGAATAATCTCGAATAGTGGTTCATCTTGGGCAGAATAGTGATCGACGCTTAAGCCCTTTCTATTGAGCTTAGCCAAGATTTCTTCGATCGCTGTGTGTTCATGCAACTCAACATGACGAGCACGACGGCGAGGCCCTTCCTTTTTCTTAGACTTGCGACCGCTCTTAACCAGAGTTTCATCCTCGACGTTAGGCTCATCGTCATCAGCCTCGTCCTCTCCAAATAGGCCTAGATCCGGGTTCTCCTTACCAAACTTAGCCAGCGCATTCTCACTTTGAAAATAATGCACTACCTCGTCGTTCCCCTCCCAGACTCTAACCAGATGACTAGGCAACGTTTTTTTCTTAGAATCTCTCTGCTCTAGATATTCCGTAAAATTACCGCCATGCCGCCGTATGGCACCTGCAAACTTATTAAGCGATTGTAATAGCTCTAGTATTTCAGCCAGTTGCTTTTTCGCAACTTCCTTATCATTTTCAAGACTACGCAAGCGAACATCTTCAGCCCCTAGATCAAGCAGCATCTTAATCATTTGCGGATCATCATCTATATACTCAACCCTTTTTTTACGAGTCACCTTATATAAAGGCGGCTGGGCTATATAGACATACCCCTGCTTCAGCAACTCGGGCATCTGTCGATATATAAACGTTAGCAAAAGTGTTCTGATGTGCGAACCGTCCACGTCGGCATCCGTCATAATGATAATCTTATGATAACGCAGCTTTTCGATGTTAAATGCTCCTTCATCCTTACTCCCACCTTCATCCTCATCCTTACTATTACCGGCTCCAATGCCTGTCCCAATAGCAGTTATCATCGTACGAATTTCACGGTTCTCAAGCACCTTATCGAGGCGTGCTTTTT
>Ga0066836_10000427_pt1 | contig 20087 bp, 19 predicted proteins | sample ETNtaG_18_FD_71568 | JGI IMG/M metagenome (GOLD analysis project Ga0066836, IMG submission 71568) | Marine microbial and viral communities from oxygen minimum zone, Eastern Pacific Ocean - ETNP201302SV91 | ecosystem: Environmental > Aquatic > Marine > Oceanic | place: Pacific Ocean: Eastern... | reverse complement strand
AATTACTTTTAATCAAGAGCCTTTTGAGGAATCAATAGGTCAGTGGAGATCGCAGGTTGCGTATTTACCACAAGAGATATTTTTAACTGACAGCTCTTTAAAGAGTAATGTGGCCTTAGGATTGCCTCTGGAGAAGATAGATGAAGAGAAGGTTCTTAAATCTTTAAGTCAGGCTAAGTTAGATGTCCTTGTTTCTGAATTACCAGATGGAATAGAAACTCTATTAGGCGAAAATGGAATAAGGCTTTCTGGAGGTCAAAGACAAAGAGTTGCTTTAGCCCGTTCATTTTATTATCAAAGAAATGTATTAATCTTAGATGAGGCCACTAGCTCTCTAGATAATGAAACTGAAAGAGAAATAGTTGAAGAAATTAAAGACTTCAAGGCTGAAAAAACACTAATAGTAATAGCCCATAGGTACTCAACTATTGAACATTGTGACAGAGTTTATAAATTAGATAAAGGAAGGATAGTTTCTCAAGGTTCTTTCCAAGAAGTTGTAGGGTAGTAATTGAAAGTTCTAGTAACAGGAGGCGCTGGTTATATTGGTAGTCATATGGTTTTGTCATTACTAGACCAGAATCATGAACCTGTAGTAATTGATAATTTATCAAATGGCTCAAAGTTTTTATTACCAAGAAATGTTGATTTTTATGAAGTTGACGTTAGAGATGAAATAAGAGTAGAAGAGATCTTAAATAAGTATAATTTTGATAGTGTAGTACATTTTGCAGCTGATATTGTGGTGCCTGAAAGCATCAAAACTCCAGATAAATATATAGAAAATAATACTTTTGGAACTTTTTCTCTTCTTAAGAATTGCATAAATGTAGGTGTTAGAAAATTTATCTTTTCCTCTACTGCAGCAGTATATGGTTCAAGAGAGGAAGTTAAATTACTCTCTGAAGGAGATAGCAAGGAACCAGATAATCCATATGGAGTATCTAAATTATTATCGGAAATAATTTTAAAGGAATTTTCTAAAGCTTATGATTTAGATTATGTTTGTTTAAGATATTTTAATGTTGCAGGAGCAGACTCTCTTCTAAGATCAGGCCAAATAGGAAATAACTCTACTCATCTAATAAAAATAGCTTCGGAAGTTGCTGTAGGAAAGAGGTCAAAGATTTTTATTTATGGCAACGATTATCCTACTGAAGATGGAACTGGAGTTAGAGATTATATACATGTATCTGATTTAGTAGATGCTCATGTTTCTTCCTTAAAATATTTATCTGACCATGAAGGTGGGATCACTCTAAATTGTGGATATGGAAAGGGTTATTCGGTTATTGATGTTTTGAAAGTTTTTGAAGAAATTAAAGGCAAACCTTTAAAATATGAATTTGCTGATAGAAGAGAAGGCGATTCAGCATCTTTGATAGCAAATAATAACCTAATAAAAGAGAAGTTAAATTGGGTGCCAAAGCATAACGATTTAACAAAAATAATTGAGGATGCTCTAAACTGGGAAAAAAAAATAATCAATCATGAAAAATAACTATGAACTTAAATAACCTTTCAATTTTAATAACAGGTGGAACTGGTTCGTTTGGAAAAGAGTTTATTAAAACTGTAGTTACTAACTTTAGTCCAAAAAAAATAATTGTTTACAGTAGAGACGAACTTAAACAATTTGAAATGCAAAAGGAATGGCCTATTGAAGCAGAGTCTCCATTTAGGTATTTTTTAGGAGATGTTAGAGATCTTTCTAGGCTTAAAATGGCTATGGAAGGAGCAGATATAGTCATCCATGCTGCGGCTTTGAAGCAAGTGCCAGCCGCGGAATACAACCCTTTTGAAGTTGTTAAAACTAACATTTTGGGAGCACAGAATGTCATCGAAGCGGCTTTAGCAAACCAAGTTAGTAAAGTAATTGCTCTAAGTACTGACAAAGCAGCAGCTCCAATAAATCTCTATGGCGCTACAAAACTTACTTCAGATAAGCTTTTTGTTGCTGGAAATAATTATTCTTCAATGGATAAAACTAGATTTTCTGTAGTTAGATATGGAAATGTTATGGGAAGTAGGGGTTCTGTAATACCTTTTTTCTATGAAAAAAAAGACACTGGAGTTTTGCCGATTACTCATAAAAAAATGACTAGATTTAATATAACTTTAAAAGAAGGTGTGGAGTTTGTTTTGGATAGTTTAAGTAGAATGTGGGGAGGAGAAATATTTGTACCTAAAATTCCTTCTTATAATATCTTAGATCTGGCAGAGGCTATTGCTCCTGAAGCTAAAATAGAGGAAGTTGGCATTAGACCTGGAGAAAAGTTAAACGAAGAAATGATCACAGTAACTGACTCTCTATCTACTATAGAATTTAAAAACCATTATGTTATTTTGCCAACACTCAACCTATGGGATACAGATGATTTCAAAGAAAAAGACAAGAAAGACCTTGGTACATTTTGTCCGAATGATTTTTGTTACAACAGTGGTACAAATGAGCATTTCTTGAAAGTTAATCAACTGAGAAAATTAATAAGAGAACACTTGGATTTAGATATTTAGTAAATGATCTCTTACGGAAGACAGAAAATAGATAAGTCTGATATAGAACTTGTAAAAAAGGTTTTAGAATCAGATTGGTTAACCCAAGGTCCTTATCTAGAAAAATTTGAAGAAGCACTTTGCAAAAAGTTTGGTTCTTCTTTTTGCTCTGCAGTAAATAACGGAACTGCTGCCCTACATTTAGCTGGTAAAGCACTAGATTGGAAAAAGGGAGACGTAATAATCACTACTCCATTAACCTTTGTATCCACAGCAAACTCTATAATATTTTGTGGAGCTACACCTGATTTCGTTGATATAGATCCAACCTTTTATACCCTTGATGTCGAAAAGCTTGAGCTGAAACTCAAAGATTATTCTAATAAGGGGATAAAGGTTAAAGGTGTAATAGCTGTAGATTATTCGGGACAGCCGTGTGATTGGAAAGCTTTAAAACTTTTATCTAAGAAATACAAATTTAAATTGATTAATGATAATTGTCATGGTTTAGGAACAGAGTTTAGAGGTTCCAGTAAGTACGCAGTTAAATACGCAGATATAGTTACTCAGAGCTATCATCCAGTTAAGCATATAACAACTGGAGAGGGAGGATCGGTCTTAACAAATTCTGCGAAGTTAGATAAAACAGTCAAAATGTTTCGCTCTCATGGCATAGACAGCCAATCCCTAAAGAAAAAAGAAATAAAAGGCTCTTGGTATTATCAAATGAAGGAATTAGGTTTTAATTACAGGTTAACTGACTTTCAGGCAGCTTTGGGGATTTCACAGCTAAAGAAATTGGATAATTTTGTTGCTTCTAGGAGGGGTCAGGCTTCAATTTATGATAAACATTTGAGCAAACATGAATACTTAACTATCCCTCAAGCAAGAAAAAATTCCTTACACTCTTATCACCTTTACCCTCTCAAAATAAATTTTAAAAAACTTAAAGTTAATAAAGTTAATTTTTTTCGAAAAATGAGGGCAAAAAACATAAATCTCCAAGTTCACTACATACCAGTGCACTTGCAACCCTATTACCAAAAAAACTATGGATTTTTTGAAGGACAATTCCCTATTTCAGAAGAATTTTATTCTGAACAAGTTTCTATACCAATTTATCCTTCTCTTAAAAAAAGTGAAATCAAATATGTGATTGACAGTCTACTTTCTTCACTAAACTTAAAGAAATGAATTTAGCTGTTATTCTTGCAAGAAGTGGAAGTAAGCGTATCCAAAACAAAAATATAAAAGAATTTTTGGGAAAACCAATTATTTCTTATGCAATAAAAACTGCCGAAGACTCCAAGCTTTTTAATAAGTTAATTGTTTCTACTGATTCTAAAGAGATTGCTGATTTATCAAAAGACTTGGGAGCTGAAGTTCCATTTATGAGGCCAGACAACTTATCAGATGATTTTACAACTACCGATGAAGCTTTAGTTCATGCAATTAATTATTTTGAAGAACAAGACATTTTTTTTAATTATGTCTGCTGTATTTATCCTGTAACCCCTCTACTTGAACCTAGAGATTTACAAAATTCTTATGATATGTTGCTAAAGGAGAAAGCAATTTCTAGTTTTCCTGTTGCAGAATTCTCTTCATCAATTTATAGGGCTTTAGAAATTACTAAAGAAGATCGATTAAAAATTCTCAAAGAAGAATTCCTTGCAAGTAGAACTCAAGACCTTAACAAGACATATTATGATTTAGGGCAATTTTATTGGGTTGAGAAAGATAGATATTTAAAAGAAAAGAAAGTGTGGTCCTCAGATTGTGTACCTTACTTAGTAGATAGGTATAAAATGATAGATGTCGACACTTTGGAAGATTGGAATTATGTCGAACAGGTCTATAATTTAAGGAATCTAAGTAAACATGAGTAAATTCATAAATGAACAAGAAGAGTTTTGGTCCAGTGAATTTGGTGATGAATATATAGATAGAAATAAGAGCGATCAGCTTTTTGCTTCTAATCTTTACTTTTTTAGCCAAGCCTTAAAACGAACAAGAAAAATTAATAGTTGTATCGAAATAGGTGCAAATGTAGGTATGAATTTGAGAGCATTAAAACTTTTATTTCCGCAGATTCACCTCGAAGCTGTGGAGATAAATAAAGAGGCTGGGAAATTATTAATAGAATTTTTATCTAAAAAAGAAGTATATTTACAATCAATTTTAGATTGGAATCCCCAAAAAAAATATGATCTTGTGCTTTCAAAGGGAGTTTTAATCCATCAAAACCCTGATAGTCTCGAAAGTATTTATGAAAAACTTTATGAGGCTTGTAACAATTACATTCTTCTTGGGGAGTACTATAGCCCCAATCCATCATCAATTGATTATAGGGGGCATAAAGATAAGCTCTTTAAAAGAGATTTTGCTGGAGAGTTAATGGAAAAATATAATGACCTTATATTAATAGATTATGGGTTTTCTTACAGAAGAGATCCTAACTTTCCTCAGGATGATATTTCTTGGTTTCTTCTAGAGAAAAGAAAATAAATGAATAATTCTTATCGGGATTTTTCAAACTACTTTAACTCTCAATTATCAGCAGCTGGACTAGACTTTTTGCCCAATAAAAAAGCATTGCTTGTAACCTCTTTTTAGGAAAATTCTTCTAATGACGATAGAGGTATTTAAATAAGAATCTAGTTTTTTAAAAGATAATTGAATTTAAGACGATAATTTAAATTGCAAACTGAGTTAGATAGGCTTCTTGTTACTACAGCATTGGTTGAAACTTTTGATCCAAATAAAGAAATAGTTTTTTTAGGTCCTTGGTGTTCTCATGATTATCAGAATTTAAAGGAATTAACTCAAAGCAGTACAACAATAGATTATCACTGGGATAATATAAGTAAGTTCGCCGAAGATGATTTAAAGCTCCATACAATTTATCAAGATAGTTTGATTAAAGTTACTTCTATTTTAAATGAACATCATTCAACTAAGCTCTCTCTTGAATATTGGCAGATTCTAATCGGTCCTTGGCTCAATACTTTTATTACTGTGCTTTTTGATAGATGGGAGTCTATTACAAAAGCTTATAAATCTTTAGATAGATTACAGACTCTTGTTTTAGATTTGAGTGAAGAAAAAATGATTCCTTATCACTCTCAACACTTTAAACAAGTCTTGAGCGCAAGCGATCTTTGGAATCATTTTATTTTTTCTAAAATAATAGAGTTTCAGGGCTATAAGTTTGAACTATTAGAACCTAGGGAAGAAACAAATTTTAGGAAAAATGAAAAAAAACTAAGAAAATCTCCTCTGTCGATCTTAGCTACTTTTGCAAGATTTATTAGAGATTTTATGTATACAAGAAAAGAAGATGTTTTATTTGTTAACACAATGATTTCAACGTCGACTGAGAGAAAGTTCCAAAAAATTTTAGGACAAAAGCCTGTTTTAAGAAAACCCAAGATAGATCCTTTAGAAGGCTCTAACCCTAATATGAAACTAAGAAAGTTGCTTACCAAAAAATTTTTGGCAGGCGAATCAGAGTTTGAAAGATTTTTGTCGACCATAATCTTCAAACAATTTCCCTCCTCTTATTTAGAAGATTATAAAAGACTGGTGGCTTCTTCAATTAATCCTACTTGGCCAAGTAAACCCAAGCTAGTTTTAACCGCTAGATCACATTTGGATTCAGATACCTTTAGGCATTGGGTAGGAAAAAGAAAAGAAAGTTTAATTTTAGCAGTCTTTCAGCATGGCTCTAATTATGGCACTGACCTAGTACATGATTTTGAAAGAATTGAGTTAGATATTGCGGACAAATTTCTTTCATGGGGCTGGTCCAAGAAAAAAGTTGAACCTTTTTTAAATATAAGGACTTTAGGTGTTACTAAGCCCTCTCCAGAAAAAGAAGGAGGTTTACTTTTTATAGATCTTCTAACTTCACAATACTGTGTAACTCGAGATTCTTTAATAAGGTCAGCAAATATCTGGAAAATTTATCAAAGAAATGCTTTCAATTTTTTTAGTAATATAAGACCTACTATTCAAAAATCATTTTCTGTAAGGTTAAGCCCTGCGGAACAAAAATGGATTAATCAAAGAGCTAGCTGGGAAAAACTTTCTCCAAATATTTCCTTTGCTGAAGGTCCTTCGGATAAATTAATAGAACACTACAATAAATGTAGATTATGCGTTCATGGTTATCAAGGGACAGCATTTTTAGAGCTAATTAGCTTTGATTTTCCAACTATAGTTATTTGCGATACTAATGTTGAACCATTAAGAGAGAGTGTTAAAGAGGATTTTGAGATATTAGAAAAAGCTAAGATCCTGCATTTCACCTCATCTTCTGCTGCAAAACATGTCAACGAAATTTGGGATGATATAGATTCTTGGTGGTTTGCAGATAACACTTTGAAAGCAAAACAGATGTTTCAAGAAAAGTTCTGTAGAGTCAGGAAAGACCCAGAAGAATTTTTTAAAAAAACTGTAGAAGATTTAATTGAACGATAGAAAGAATTGCAATACTTCAATCATTAAGATCTATTTTAAGTATAATTTTCTTCTTATTTCTCCAAAATAATAAGATAGTTTGTGATGAATCATCAGAATCTAGAAAAAAAAGAAAAACTATTAATTACAACTGCCTTAGAAGGCCTTCCAGACAAAGGTTTTGAAAAAATTATTTTTTTAGGTGAATGGTGTCGAGATTACTACAAGAGCTCTAGGTTTAAGGATATAAATTTTGAGGTAATGCCCTATCCTTGGGATGACAGGCTTCTCCTAGAAAAAGATTTTCAATACCTAGAAGGGGTCTACAAAAAAATCCTTAAAACTCTTGCAGATAACTTAAATGATTACCATAAGGTTAAGTATCCTGAAAAATATTGGAAAACACTTATAGGAATATGGTTAGGTTGGTTTTTGCATGCTTTGTTCGAAAGACAAAATAATCTAAATCATTTAGATAAAAATCAAGCCTTTTTTACATACTTACATGCTTATAACTTTCAAGATTTGCCTGCTTCAGATATGGAAGAGTTTGTAAATTTATTATTTACGGATGAGTACAACCACTTAATTTATTCTGAGTTAATTAAATTAGATAAATCAAGATTTATTACTGAAAGACTAGAATCTTCAGGGCTGTCTAAAAACCTTGAGTTATTGAAGAGAAGTTTATTTAAAGAGACTGTTATTGAGAAAAACTCTTTTAAGCTTTTATTAAAGAGATTTTTTTCATTATTTGAAAAAGATACAGATTCTTTGTTCTTAAATTCCAATTTAAGCAAGTCAGTTCAGGCCTCTCTTAAGTTACTAAGTTTTGAATCTATTTCTTTTCCTACAACTGAGAGAATTGTATTTCCTAAAATTAGCAAAGAGAGGAAAAAATTTAAAACTAAAATTAAAGAAGATGATGATTTTGTTAATAAAGTTTTAGAAATTATTCATAAATTTATGCCTGTAGCTTATTTAGAGGGATATCAATCATTAGTCCAAGCTTCAAAAGACCTTCCTTGGCCTAATAGACCCAAATTTATTCTAACTGCTAACTCTTTTTTTATAGATGAACTTTTTAAACAATGGACTGCACATAAAGTAAATAAAGGTTCAAAACTCATCATTTGTCAGCATGGTGGGTTTTATGGATTTGGGAAGTTTAATTTTTTAGAAAATTTTGAAAAAAGTATTTCAGATGGCTATATGAATTGGGGTTGGGAAAATAATAAAAATAGCTTTTCTTTGTCTTCCAAATCAAAAAAAATAAGACAAACTAGTAAACTCAATAGAAACTCACTTCTCTTAGTACTTGGGGGTGATACTAAATACTCTTCTTTTCTGTCTTCTTATCCAATTTCTCCTCAAGTTTTTTATTATCTTGAAGATACGATTTCTTTCTACAAGAATCTAATACCTAAAATCCAAGAAGAAACAATAGTTAGACTTAAGAAGCAGAATAGCATCAGCATTGCTATGGATGAGATATGGTTAGAGAAAGTTAAGGATGTGTCTTTTGATGAAGGAGAAGTTCCTTTATATGAATTGGTTAGATCTTCTAAAATATTTATTGGGACACAGAACGCAACAAGCTACCTTGAAGCTCTTAAGATTGATCACCCAACTGTTCTTTTTTGGGACAAGAACTATTGGGAACCTAGAAAATCCGCAGTTGATTATTTAAAGCTCCTAGAGGAATTAAAGATTTTACATTATGATCCCGTTTTAGCTGCTAAATTTATTAACAGTATCTGGGAAGATGTCGATAGCTGGTGGAATGAGGTTGTGTTTTCTGATGATTATCAGCTATTTAAGAATACTTACTGTAAATTACCTAATAACTTATCTCTATCTGATATTTTTACCATAAGCAAGAATCTCAAGACAATAAGTAAATAACCTATTTTCTAGTTAAAACAGAGAAATTTAAAGCTCAATTTAATTAAATTGATGGAAGTTCTTTTTTTAGAAGAGGTCCAGTAGATTTTTTAAAAAACAATCTAAGAGTTGGTAAAAAGATTAAAAAAACAAAACTTTAATTTATTTAACTCTTAAGGAAATTATCATTAAAGCACCTGAATATTTTGTGTGGTTAAAATAAGGTAGGGCAGTTTCTAACCAGCTTAGGAAAGTGTCTACCCTGGTGTTGTCTAGCTTTGCGTCCCTTAAAGCATTAACAAGTCTTTTTTTAAAGTCTAGTATGGTTCTTTCTCCTCCCCCCCAGTCCTGGTCAAATGTATCTATTTCTATTTCTGCATCATTTTTCTTTGCGAACTTAATAAAATCATCTGGTGTAAAAAAATGAAGATCTGATAATGACATAGGAACATCAAGTAAAATTTGAAGTGTCATCCAAATGTAACCCCTTGGATTCATAAAAGATGGTGATACGGTTACAAGTAAACCTTCTTCATTAAGATTAGTTTTAATTAACTTCCGAAGGAGCCCGAAAGGTTCATCTATATGTTCTAGAATTCCAGCCATTGTTATAACGTCATATTTATCTGTAACTTCTTTTGCTTCTATACACTCTAAGATAATATCCTTCCTGTGATTTAATCTCCCTTCTGCTATTTTTATAGCTTCCTTGCTGTAATCTATTCCGGTTAGAGTTTTTGCATTAGATTTTTCTAACATTGCCAGAAAATCTCCTTCTCCACACCCAACATCTAGTAATGATTTTCCAGACAAATCATCTAATTTATCTAAAATGGCATGTAAAAGTGTGTCATTTTCAAATGTAAAGAAATTTTCATAGGCTCCATGCTTATAAATTTCATCATATTTTCTTTTTAAAGTTTGGTTTGTAATTTTTTTATTACTACCCATTGTGAAATTGCTGAAAGTTCTTGGTCAAAATGTAGATTGAAGTTAGTGTAGCACCTCTTATAGCTAGAAATATTACTTTTGTTATAAAATCTCTAACAAATTCCTATGGTTAATTCATTCAAAACAGCATTTTCACAGTCGGTAGAACTTAAAAACCAAATCCTATTGGATAAGGGTTACGAGGTTCTTGAGAAAATGGGCAAAGAAATTGTCGATTCCATTAAGGAAGGCGGAAAGTTATTGATTTGTGGCAATGGAGGTTCGGCTGCTGATGCTCAGCACTTAGCGGCAGAATTATTAATTAGACTTAAGCCAAAGAATAATAGAACAGGGATTCCAGCAATAGCTCTAACTATGGATAGCTCAACCATGAGTGCTTGTGGAAATGATTTTGGTTATGAAGTCTTATTTTCAAGGATTGTAGATACTCTTGGAAATTCTGGAGACATACTTTTAGGAATAACAACTTCAGGTAATTCTCAAAATGTAAATGAAGCTTTTAAAAAAGCAAAAGATAAAGGCATATCTTCTTTCGGTTTTCTAGGATCAGGTGGAGGCACATCCTTGTCGCTTTGCGATATGAGCTTTGTAGTTCCTTCAAGTGATACAGCTAGAGTACAAGAGGTCCATATAACTGCAGGGCATGCTTTAATGGAATATATAGAAGATAGGCTTATAAGTTGTAATCATATTGAGTTAGACCAAAAGTAAATTGAAAATATCACAAATAAGCCATTTCATATTTGATTTTGACGGTGTTTTAACTGACAACAGGGTATTTATTGGCGAAAATCCAGACTCAGAGTTTGTAGTTTGCAATAGAGCTGATGGCTTGGCTTTCGATGCTATAAGAAAACTAGATATTAATTGTTTTATAGTTAGCACAGATAAAAGTCTTGCTTCTAAAACGAGAGCAAAAAAACTAGGAATAAGGGCCTTTAACAATGTTCAGAATAAAGGTGACTTCTTAAAGAAACTCTCTAAGAACAAAGAGATAGACTTAAAGCGCTCGTTCTATATTGGAAACGATATAAATGATTTAGAGTCTATAAGTCTCTGTAGATTCTCTGCTTGTCCTTCAGACAGTCATTCAGAAGTTAAAAAATCTTGCTCTTTTATTTTAAAAACTAATGGCGGTAAAGGAGTGGTAAGGGAGATATTAGAAGATATCTTTAAGTTAAATCTTGCTAAGATTTTATATGAATAGAACCATTAGGAGAAAATTTTGTATATAGTTTCTGAAATTGGTATTAACCATAATGGCGACATAGATATTGCTAAGAAGTTAATAGATGTATCTTCTGAATGTGGCTGTGATGCTGTTAAGTTTCAGAAAAGGGATATAAATCTTGTTTACAGTCAGGAGAAGCTTGATTCTCCGAGAGAAAGCCCATGGGGAACTACGCTAAGAGAACAAAAGGAAGGTCTAGAATTTGGACTAAAAGAGTATTCGGAAATTGACAGCTATTGCAAAGAAAAAAAAATAGATTGGTATGCTTCGGCTTGGGATCTTGAAAGTGTAGATTTTTTAAAAAAATTTGATTGCCCAAAAAATAAAATAGCTTCGGCCATGATTGTAGATAAGGTATTTATTAGAGAAGTTGCAAAAGAGAAAAAGCATACATTTATTTCTACAGGAATGTGCAAAATGGAAGATATTGAATTTGCTGTAAATGTATTTAAAGAAGAAGATTGCCCTTTTGAGCTAATGCATACAGTCTCTACATATCCCATGAAAAGTGAAGATGCTAATTTAAATGTAATAAAAACATTAAGAAAAAAGTTTAATTGCGATGTTGGCTATAGTGGTCATGAATCAGGTCTAGCTATTTCTTATGCAGCAGCAGCCTTAGGTATTACATCTCTTGAAAGGCATATAACTATAGATAGAGCAATGTATGGCTCGGATCAGCCCGCTTCTATAGAGCCTTTAGGGCTAAAGCAATTAGTGGGGGCAATCAGAAAAATAGAAGTTGCCATGGGTGATGGGGTTAAAAGGATTGTTGATGATGAAATTCCTGTAGCAAAAGCACTAAGAGAGCATATTTCTACTTATAAAAATTATTAAATTGAAAAGAAGTCCTGTAGGTGTAATTCAGGGAAGATTACTTCCAAAATATCAAGGAAGATATCAATGTCATCCTGTAGGAAATTGGTCTGAAGAATTTAAAAAAGTTTCCGAGTTAGGCCTTGACTGCATTCAATTCATTTTAAATTTTGATACCATCGATATGAACCCATTAAGTTCTTCTCAAGGGCTAGAAAAAATTAATGGATTAGTTAAAAGTTCTGGAGTAAAAGTTTCTTCTATCTGTGCAGACTATTTTATGGAGAAACCATTACATAAGATTTTTGGAGAAGAGCTATTAAATGCTATGGAAGTTTTGAAGGAATTGGTTAGATCCTCTAAAAAAATAGGCTCAAAGAGTATAGTTTTACCTTGTTTAGATGCTAGTTCTTTTTCTAATCTTAATGAGATGAAAAAGTTTCAAGAATTAATTTCAGATGTTATACCTTTAGCTGAAGACTTAGATATAAACCTGGCTCTGGAAACTGATCTAGATTCTGCAACTTTTTCTACTTTTTTAGAAGCTATAGATTCTTCTATTTTAACAGTCAATTATGATATCGGTAATTCAGCTTCATTTGGTCATGATGTTAAAGAGGATTTTTCTGCATATGGAGAAAAGATCTCAGATATACATATAAAAGATAGACCTTTAGGTCAAAAGTCTATTCAACTAGGTGAAGGTGATGCAAATTTTGAAGATTTTTTCAAACTTATAGATAATTCCTATTACAGTGGCCCTTTTATTATGGAAACTTATCGGGATGAAGAAGGTGTAAGTGTCTTTAAAAAACAATTAAGTTGGTTAATAGAGAGAGGTTATGTTTGATTCTGAAGAGTATTTGAAAGTTAAATATCCCAAAAATAGTAATGAATGGTACCCATCGAAGCTCGCGGAACTTTTGATCAAAAGATTTTCTTTAGATAACTCTATTTTTGATATTGGATGTGGACAAGGGGATATGCTTAGGGCTTTTGACAGAGAGGGGTTGAGTTGTAAGGGAGTTGATTTATCACCTTCTTCAAAAGAAAGATGTAGCCCAATTGAAGTTTTAATCCATGATTTATCTAAAGAGCTGCCCTTAGAAGATTGCTCAATAAGTAATATTTTCTCAAAATCCGTTATTGAGCATTTAACGAATCCAATTCTCCTTTTAAAAGAAATGCATAGAACATTAGAAGTTGAAGGAAAAATAATTGTAATGACTCCAAGCTGGGAACATACCTACTGGGGTCCTTTTTATATAGACCCTACACACATAAGGCCATTTACAAAAAAATCTTTAGAGGATGCAATGAAAATGTCTGGCTTCAAAGAAGTGAAGGTTGAGTATTTTTATCAACTACCTTTTCTATGGAAATTCCCCTTTCTTAAACCTGCAATAAATTTATTTTCAAAAATTCCCCTTCCTTACAGGCCCTATAAAAATTCTTTCTTACCTGAAAGAGTAAATAAACTCATTAGATTTTCAAAAGAAGTAATGCTTCTAGGATATGGAGTTAAATGAAAGCTCTTTTTATTGGTCTAGGGGCTGTAGGGCAAAGGCACCTTAGAAATTTACGTAAACTAAAGCCTAATTCTCAAATATTATCCTTTAGAGAAATAGGTAATTTAAATATTATTTCTGATAATTTAGAAATAGAGTCCAATAAGAATTTGGAAGAAGAGTTTCGTATCAGAAACTTCTCATCTTTAGATAAAGCCTTAAAAGAGAAACCTAATCTTACCTTTGTCTGCAATCCATCTAGTCTTCATATTGATGCTGCAAAAAAAGCTGCTGAGTCAGGATCAGATATTTTCATAGAAAAACCTCTTTCTTCGAATATGGATGGAGTAGAGGAGTTATTGAAAGTAGTAGATCAAAATAAGGTTATTACTAGCGTGGGATTCCAGTTTAGGTTTAATCCTCTTATTCAGAAGATTAAAGAAGTATTGAGAAGTGGAATTTTAGGCAAGGTTTTATCAGTAAGATTTGAAGTGTGTGAGTTTCTTCCAAATTTTCATACTTATGAAGACTATAGAGATACTTATCCTGCTAAGAAATCTCTAGGAGGAGGAGTAGTTCTTAGTCAAATACATGAAATAGATTTATTTATATATTTTTTTGGTTTACCTAATTCTTTATTTGCCATTGGGGGTAAAAGAGGTTCTCTAGAGATAGATGTAGAAGATTCAGTTGATATTCTCATGTCTTACAAGGATATGTCTGCTTCTATCTATATGGATTTTTTACAAAAAGATAAGAGAAGAGTAGGGACAATATACGGTGAGCAAGGATTATTAGAATATAATTTAAATACTTTAGAGCTTGAGATAAATATATCTGGAAAAATTACCAAGATGGAAATTCCTAAGATAGATAGAAATGATATGTTTTTAGAAGAATTAAGCTACTTTTTACTATGTAGTAAAGAAAAGAGACCTTCAAAAATAGATGTAAAAGAAGGCCTCAAGAGTCTATTAGTTGCAAATGCAGTTAAAAAAAGTTTTAAAGAGAATAAGGTGGTGGTTTTAGAAAAATGAAAAGTGAAGTGTTAGCTTTAATTCCTGCAAGAGGAGGTTCAAAAGGAATACCTAGAAAAAATTTAATAAACTTACTGGGCAAGCCTCTTATAGCATGGTCTATAGAACAGGCTATTTCTTCAAGCTATATTGATAGAGTGATCGTCTCGACTGATGATGAGGAAATAAGAGAAGTAGCATTAAGTTATGGTGCAGAAGTACCCTTTTTGAGACCAAAAGAAATATCAGCTGACTCTTCTACTGATTTTGAATGCTTTCATCACTGTCTTAATTTTCTTGAAGAAAATGAAAGCTACTCTCCTGAAATAATTGTTCATCTGAGGCCAACAGGTCCTGCAAGATCAGTCAAAATAGTTGACGAAGCCATCAAACTTTTTAAAGAAGAGAAGGATTTTCATTCTTTGAGATCTGTTTCAATGGCTTATCAATCTCCCTTTAAAATGTGGTTTATAAGAGAAGGGAGTCTGGAGCATGTTATTTCTGGTATTGGAGATGAAGCATCTTGCCCTAGGCAAGATCTTGAAAAGGCTTATTGGCAAAATGGTTACGTAGATATAGTTAGGGGCGAGACCATCACAAAAAAGAAATCAATGACTGGAAATAATATTCTCCCATACATCATAGAAGGAGAAGTTAGAGATATTGATTACCAAGAAGATATTGCTATTGTAGAGAAAGACCTCAAAAACATATTGTCTTGTAAAATAAGTAAAAATAGTAAAGATAAATATCCAGTTTGAAAAAGAGATCATGAATAATATATTTTCACTTAAAGATAAAACAATTTTAATAACAGGCGGAGCTGGGCTTTTAGGAAGGATGCATGCTGATGCAATATTAAAATTTGATGGAGAACCTATATTGCTTGATAAAGACAATCATAGCCTTGAAGAAGCAAAGAAATACTTATTTGATATCCATAAAAAAGAAATTATGACTTACGTTGCAGACATTACTAATGAAGATGAAGTAAAAGAAGTCTCAGAAGAAATTAATATAAGTTTTAAAAATTTTCATGGACTTATAAACAACGCTGCTAATAACCCAAAAGTTGGAGAAGGTTCCACTTCATCAAGACTCGAAGACTTCCCTTTAGAGCTTTGGCAAAAAGATATTGATGTAGGCTTAACTGGATCTTTAATTTGCACTAAATTTTTCGGTTCTTTGTTAGCTAACAAAAATTCTGGTGGATCAATTCTCAACATTTCTTCTGATTTGGGTCTTATAGGACCGGACCAAAGAATTTATGAGAAAGACTTTGTAAAACCCATTTCTTATTCAGTTGTTAAATCAGGAATTATTGGCTTAACTAAATACACAGCTACCTATTGGGCTGACAAGAATATTAGGTGTAATGCAATATGTCCTGGTGGTATTGATAATAATCAATCAAAGAATTTTTTAAAAAAAATAGAGCGTCTTATACCTTTAGGAAGGTTAGCAAAAGCTGAAGAGTATCAAGGTGTATCAGTTTGGATTTTAAGCGATGCTTCATCTTATTTAACTGGTTCGATTATAAGCATAGATGGCGGTAGGACCGCTTGGTAAAATTGCCTAATCAAATAAAAGTACTAGATTGCACCTTTAGGGACGGAGGTTATTACACCAATTGGTATTTCTCTAAAAAAACTACTGAAAAGTATTTGAGAGCTGCCTCCAGTGCTGGTATTGACTGGGTAGAAGTAGGGTTTAGATTTTTAAATCAAGATGATAAACAAGGACCTTTTGCTTCCACAACAGATGAATTCTTAGATAGCTTGAGCCTTCCTAAAGGACCTGATTATGGCGTTATGATCAATGGAGCTGACTTTGTTGGCATGGATACTAAAACCCTGAAAGAATCTTTGGCTTTTCTTTTTAAGACTTCTAGTGAATCGCCAGTCTCTCTTGTTAGGATAGCTATAAACTTTAATGATGCTGAAGAAGTAAGAGAGATTACATTAGTCTTAAAAGACTTGGGGTATAAGATAGGTCTAAATCTTATGCAATCTCAAGAAAAATCTGCAAGAGACTATTTAGAGACTAGTAAATTAATAGAAAAATGGGGTTCCGTAAACATCTTGTATTTTGCTGATTCGCTTGGAACTATGAAGCCTGAGGATATTAAGTTTATTTCAGAATCGTTAAAAGAGGGTTGGAATGGAAATTTAGGCTTTCACGCTCACAACAATAAAGGGTTAGCGCTAATCAATACAATTACCGCAATAGAAAATGGAGTGAATTGGTGTGACGGAACACTTACAGGAATGGGTAGAGGAGCAGGTAATGTCCCTACAGAGAGTCTCTTGATGGAGCTGGAGTTGGATTCAAAACATAAAGGAAAGGCAATGAGCTTACATCCCATTGTTGAAGAACTTAATCTACTTAAAGAGTCATATAAATGGGGTTCTAATTTTTATTATCATTATGCAGCTAATCACAATATACACCCTACTTATGTTCAAACTTTACTTTCTGATGATAGATATGATGGATCCCAAGCACTTGAAGCCTTGAAATTCCTATCTCAAGAAAAATCAACTTCATACAATAATAAGGTTCTGAGGAAATCAATTTATCAGAATCAGAAAGAGAACTTGGGTAAATGGGACGCTACTGATTGGCTTAAAAATAAAGATGTTCTTATCGTAGGAGGTGGACCTTCAGTTATTAATTACAAGAAAGAGATTTTAAATCTAATTCAAGAAAAGAACTTAGAGACCCTATTTCTTAATTACAACAACACATTACCTTTAAATTTAGCTAAGGCTACTTTAGTGTGTCATGAAGCCAGAGCCCTTTTAGAAGCAAAAATGTATAAGAACCTACCTCATCCGTTAATACTACCTATGTCAACTTTAGGGAAGTTAATTGAAGAAGAATTGAAAGAGGTATCAATTCTTGATTATAGTTTAACTCTAAAACCAGAATCACTAGAAGTAAGCTCAACTGGTTGCACTTTGGCTTCTCCTCTTGCAGCAGCTTATGCTCTTTGTGTCGCTACTCAAGCCAATTCTAGAAGAATATTTCTTGTAGGGTTTGATGGATACCTTAAGGGAGATCAGCGTAATGAAGAAATGGATCAACTTTTTCAAATTTACAAAACACTAGATAATAGTGTTGAGCTAATATCTTTAGCTCCTACAAATTACGAACTAGACTTTGATAAAAAATTCTTTGATTTATTAACTTAGATTTTACCTATGGGTATAAAAGAAATTCATAAGCTAATTGATGACTCTTCTATAACAGAGCTATCTTTCAATAAAGCCATAGAGAATGAAACTGAGTTCTTCACAAATTTAATAATTGTCTTCTCATTAGCAGGGATTTCTGGTTTTGATATAACCTTGGGTCCAAGTTCACTAAGGCTCGCAGAGGGCGCTTTAAAAAAAGCTGAAGAACAAAGTAAGGAGCTAAATCTAGATAATTTCAAAAAACCGTATTTGAAAGCAAGTATAGGGTTATTTCATGCTGATGAAGAAGATATTTTTCTCCTTTCAGATAAGCCTTCTAAAGAATTTTCAAATAGCTTTTTTATTAATAATCTAGAAAAAAGTATTGATATTGGGTTAAAGATAGTTGAGGTACACCCAGGTAATCTTGATGAAGATATCTTACAAGAAATATTCGAATCTATTTTAAATCTTAATAAAGAGATTTTAGTCTCATTAAATGTTAATAGATTAAGTAGATCTAATGCTCATTTGGTGAATAGAATTAAATCTTTATTTGATTTATTTGGGGAGAAACTCATTTTACAAATTGATGGAGCAACTAATATAAAAGAAGAAGACACTTACCATAATACTATTCAAACTATTGCTACTGCTGACATAATTAATAAAGATCTTAAGATGAAAGAAAAACGAAAGTATAAAAAGTTACCTTTATTGCTTACTGGTGATATTAATAGAAAAACAGCAGCACTAGCTAAATTATGCGAGATTTCTTACAACGGGATTTCTCTTGGAGATCATAAGAGCAATCATTATCTTAAATTTATTGATGAAAGGTTAGGTGCTAATATCGTACATAAGGATTTAAAAGTAGACCTAGAATTAGTACATTCTTTAAAAAAAGAACTAGAACACTATAAAAAACTATAGACATATTTTATGAATAATTCATCGACTAGATTTGATCAAATGCAAGAACTATTTAAGAGGGGAAAATATTTCAAGCTAGTTTGTGGAGCAGGTAATGAGGATGCTAAAGAGGTAAGAAGACTTGCTTCTATTTATACTTTGGCAGGAGCTTCTGGACTGGATGTGTCTGCCACCCCTAATATTGTTCAAGCATGCAAAGAGGGAGTTGATTTTGCATTTAAAATCTCCAGCAGGTTAGGAATAGAACTCGATCTTAGACCTTTTATTAAAGTAAGTGTAGGCATGCCAGGGGATCATCACGTTAGAAAGGCTTACATTATTGATGACTGTGTTGAATGTAATTTATGTATACCTGTATGTCCAACTTCAGCTATTCCAGACGAATTAGTGATAATTAGAGAAAAATGTATTGGATGTGGATTATGTGAAGTTGCTTGTCCCCCTAAAATAGCAGCAATAAGGTATGAACATAATGATAAGGACTTAAATATCATTTTGCCTGAGTGTTTAGAAGCCGGAGCTGAGAATATAGAGCTCCACGCAGCAGTAATGGACAACACTTCTATTATGGATGAATGGGAATTAGTAAGTCAGAACCAACAAGATCATTTTATTTCTATGTGTGTTGATAGACTTAACTTGTCCGATAAGAATCTAATTAAGAGAATTGAGAATGCTCATGAAATAGCTGGTGAGAGACTTTTAATCCAGGCAGATGGAGTACCTATGGGAGGTACAGGAGATGATTACAACACAACTGTCCAGGCCGTTGCTATAGCTGATATTATTCAAAAAAAACTCAAGACTCAAAAAAAATATAAAAACCTCCCAATTCTTCTTTCGGGTGGAACAAATAGTAAAACAGCAGCCCTAGCAGAAATGTGTGATATTAATTATTGTGGTATAGCTATAGGAACCCACGCAAGATCACTTGTTCAAGAGCATGTAGATATGTTTATAAAAAACTCAAATTTTGAAGAAGATTTAGTCAATTTAAAATCTGCTGTGAAAGTTGCAACAAGCTTAGTAAATACAATGTAAAAAGTTACTAAATGTGACGACTATAAATAGCAATAACTTTCAATCGGTAATATTAGATAAAGATGGAACTATTATAGATGTCCATCATTACTGGATAGGTATGTCTAGGTTAAGAATTGAAAGCATATTAGGTGAACTTCCAATACCCTCTAGTGAACATTCTCTTATTTCTAATACTTTAGAGAGTTCATTTGGTATAAATTCAACTACAAATAAGATATCTAGGGATGGCCCCGCTGGAGTCAAGCCTAGAATTTTTATGATATCTCTTGTCAAAGAGGAATTAAGAAAACTTGGGTATCATTTCGAGTTAAGTCAAATAGAGGTTCTTTTTAGAGAGGTAGATGTTCTTTCAGAGAAAAAAATTGATTCTTTAGTCAAGATTTTACCAGGAGTTGAAGAATTTATAGAAAATGCCAAGAGCAGAGATTTAGATTTAAATTTAGTTTCAAATGACATAACCCCTAGAGCAGAGCTTGCTCTAAAAAGTTTAGGCTTAACAGATTCTTTTAGATTCATTTTTGGACAAGATAAAGTAGATAATCCAAAACCTAGCGGTGACTTAGCAAGTCTT
>Ga0066836_10000426_pt1 | contig 20089 bp, 15 predicted proteins | sample ETNtaG_18_FD_71568 | JGI IMG/M metagenome (GOLD analysis project Ga0066836, IMG submission 71568) | Marine microbial and viral communities from oxygen minimum zone, Eastern Pacific Ocean - ETNP201302SV91 | ecosystem: Environmental > Aquatic > Marine > Oceanic | place: Pacific Ocean: Eastern... | reverse complement strand
TTCCCAATGTGGGGTTTCCACAGCAGTTGGCACTAGATATTCCATAAAACTTCCACCTGTCATATTTCCTTCCTCATCATAGCTAATCTCTTCAAAAAGAGCAGGGGCAAGCCCTTGAGTCAGGCCACCATGTATTTGGCCTTCTACAATCATTGGATTAATAATATTCCCACAATCATCTACAGCCATAAACCTTCTCACTTTCACCTCGCCAGTACCTGAATCAATATCTACTACAGCGATATAACTTCCAAATGGAAAAGTTAAGTTAGGAGGATCATAGTAGTGGGTTGCTTCCAAACCAGCCTCTAGACCCTGAGGGTGATTAGTGTAAGCAGCAAATGCTATTTCCTGAATAGTCACTGCTTTATCCGGGACTCCTTTCACTGAAAATTTACCAACTTCCCACTCTAAATCCTCTTCAGCAGTTTCTAGTAGATGGGCAGCAATTTTTTTAGCTTTCGCTTTAATTTTTCGACATGCCATTGCTGCAGCTGCGCCAGCCGTTGGTGTTGATCTACTAGCATAGGTCCCTAATCCATATGGTGCAGTATCTGTATCACCTTCTTCAACAGATACATCTGTATAAGGTATCCCTAACTCTTCTGCGATAATTTGTGCATAGGTTGTTTCATGACCTTGACCCTGAGATTTTGTCCCAAAACGAGCAATTGCTTTACCAGTCGGATGTATACGTATTTCCGAGCTGTCAAACATTTTGATACCTAAAATATCAAAATCTTTCGAGGGACCAGCGCCAACAACCTCTGTAAAAGAACAAATTCCAATCCCCATGAATTCTCCTCGCTCACGCTTCTCTTTTTGTTCTTCTAATAATTTATCATATCCAATATTATCCATAGCAAGCTGTAATGCTGCATGATAATCACCGCTATCATACTCCCAACCAGTTGGGGAATGATAGGGGAATGCATCTTTTGGAATGAAGTTTTTCATTCTTAATTCAGCAGCATCCATCATAATCTCATCTGCAACCATATCCACCATCCTTTCTATTGCATGTACAGCTTCCGTGACACGAAATGAGCAACGATATGCAACACCTCCAGGTGGTTTATTGGTATAAACACCATCTACTTCTACAAATGCATTTTTAAAATCATAAGATCCTGTACATATAGAAAACATACCGGCAGGGTATTTGGATGGATTGGCTGCAGCATCTGCATAGCCATTATCAGCAAGTGTTTTTATTCTTAATCCATTCAATGTCCCATCTTTATCTGCAGCTATCTCACAGTCCATATGATAGTCTCTTGCGAATGAATCTGCTTGGAGATTTTCGCGACGATCTTCTATCCATTTCACAGGTAATCCTGTAACAACGGAAGCAGCTATCGCAATAACATATCCAGGATATACTGGAACCTTTCCACCAAAACCACCACCAATATCTGGTGATATTACTCGTATTTTATCTTCCTGCAATCCTACGTGCCCAGCAACCAATGCTAATACTGTTCGAATTGCATGAGGTGCCTGTGTAGTCATCCATACGGTTAGTTGACCAGTGGCTTTGTCAAACTCAGAAACACAACCACATGTTTCTATGGAGGCGACATGAATTCTAGGAATGTATATCCGCTCTTTGACTACAACATCAGCGTTATTAAATATTTCTTCAGTAGCTTCTTTGTCACCTTCTTCCCAGTGCCATATATGATTTGATTCTTGTCCTTCTTTATCATCTCTGATAATAGGAGCATCTGGATCTGTTGCTTTAAAAGGATCCACAACAACTGGCAGAGGCTCATACTCCACTTCAACAAGTTCAATCCCATCTGCTACAGCATATCGGTCTGTTCCAATCACCGCTGCGACTTCCTGCGACTGATAACATACCTTATCAATGGGTAATACCATCTGAGTATCAGACATAAGTGTTGGCATCATATGTAAATTATACTCTTTAAGAGTCTCACCAGTAATAACTGCTGCAACACCAGGGTGTGCTAGTGCTTTTTCAGTATTGATACTTTTTATTTTCGCATGTGCATATGGACTTCTAACTATATCCATGTATACCATTCCTGGGCGAACCACATCATCTACATAGTTCCCTTGTCCACGGATAAATCTGGCGTCTTCTTTTCTTTTGACAGAGTGACCCATTCCTCCTACTTCAGGAGATGTTTTACATTTTGACATTATTCGCCTCCTACTGTTTCAGATTCTTGGAGTTTGTTTGACGCATATTGTACTGATTTCACAATGTTTTGATATCCAGTGCAACGACAAAGATTCCCTGATATACCACACCTAATCTCTTCTTCATTAGGCTTTGGATTCTTATCTAGTAAATGTTTTGCAGACATTATCATACCTGGAGTGCAAAACCCACACTGCAAACCATGTTCTTCAAAAAAACCTTCCTGCAAAGGGTGTAACGCCTCTCCTTCCATTCCTTCAATAGTCGAGACCTCTCTACCATCTGCCTGAACAGCAAGAACAGTACAAGACTTTACTGCAGTTCCATCAAGCAAAACGGTACAAGCACCGCAATGTGTTGAGTCACAACCGATATGAGTACCAGTTAGAGCACAATCATCTCTTATAAAATGAACAAGGAGAAGCCTATCTTCTACTTCCCCACTTCTTGGAGTTCCATTAATATTTACTGTAATTGATTTTTTTGCCATTCTAATTACCTCCAAGTGCTCTGGTTTTCGCTTTCATTATAGCGCGTCCAGTCAAAGTTTTTACTACGCCACGTTTATATTCTTCAGATCCTCGATGATCTCCAACCGGTTGTGATGCCTCTGCAGCTAATACACTAGCTTGCTCAACTATATCATCCGAAACATCAGTCCCAACAAGAATATTTTGAGCATCAGTAGCGCGAACGGGTGTTGGTCCCACATTGGTTAGTCCTATACCTGCAGAAATACATTGTCCATTTTCAAAATCTAACATAGCAGCACAAGCAGCTATAGCATAATCACCAACTTTTCTCTCAAGTTTTATATAGCATCCACCAGAGTTTTGATTTGGAACAGGAATCTTAATTTCAGTAAGGATTTCATTCTCTTCCAATGCAGTCCAAAGTGGTCCAAGAAAAAAATCATTTATATTTATTTCTCTTTTGGATTCATTTGGCCCACAGACAACCACAACAGCATTAAGAGCTAGCATTGTTGCAGGGTGATCATTAGCAGGATCTCCATGAGCAATATTTCCACCAACAGATGCTAAATTTCGAACTAGCGGATCAGCTATCACTTCTGAGGTGTCTTTTAGGATAGGATATTTTTCAGCAATGAGTTCTGAATTTTCTAGAGCAGATTCTGTAACCATAGCACCTATACAAAGATATCCATTTTCTTCTTTAATATAATCGAGACCTGATAAACGACTTATATCAACCAAATGAGTTGGCTCAGCGAGTCTCCATTTCATCATTGGAAGCAAACTATGCCCACCAGCTAAAACCTTGGCATCTTCACCAAGATCATTTAATAATTTTATTGCTTCTTCTAAGGTATCAGGTGAATGATAATCGAATGCACCAGGTATCATAATGTACTCCTCCCAAGTATTGACTCTACTAGTTCGGATTCAAATGCACATTCCGCAGCATCTCGAAAACCAACTATTCCTTACAAAAAAGATATGTGGAATTCTGGGTAATTAGAACCAAAAAAATAATAGTTAAAATATGAAAAAAACAAGTGAAAGATAAACTATTCAAAAAAAAAATATTCATAATCAATCAAACTTGACTGTTCCATATATTTTTTTCATAAGCAAATAAATAATTATAATCTAGATTTTGCTTTTGCAAGTGCCCTTTTAAGCATAATACCAGATAAATGTAAACGATACTCAGCAGAAGCAACCAAATCATTCATCATCTCCTGTGATTCAGAGATGGCTGACATAGCTTTTTCTAGATTATCACCTCCTAGATCTGTACCATTCAAAGCATCTTCAGATGCGATAGCTCTGTAGGCATGATCTGCAGCACCCGTCACTCCAATTGTAACCGATTGACAAATGCCATCCACCATACTTAAAGAAACACCTATACCAACTACAGCATATCGTGATGCTGGATTTGGGAATTTTTCATAAGCACTTGATGAAGCTGCAGGAATCTTTACAGCTGTTACTATTTCTCCTTCTTCCTTTGCCGTCTCGAATAAGCCTGTGAAAAATTCTTGTGCAGTAATCTCTCTTGACCCATTTGAACTAGATAAACAAATCTTAGCACCAAAAGCAATAAGAGCACCAGGATAATCAGAACCCGGATCTGCATGAGCCACATTCCCACCAATTGTTCCTTTGTTCCTTACTTGAGCATCACCTATCACTCCTGCGCATTCTGCTAAACCAGGGCAAGCATTCTTCACTATATCTGATGATGCTACTTCTGCATGTGTAACAAGTCCGCCTATATTAATAACCTCATCATCAATAGACACATTAGACATACCAGGTATTTTTGAGATATCAATTAATATTTCTGGCTCAGCTAATCTCAATTTCATAGCAGGCACGAGACTGTGTCCACCTGATATAAAGGATCCAGCATCTCCTGCATTTGAAAGCATTGAGAACGCCTCTTCAATTGAATTAGCAACTTTATAATCAAACTTATATGCAATCATAATAATCTCCTTATACGTTTCCGTTATTATTCATTGCTTCCCAAACCCTTTGAGGTGTAAGAGGCATTTGAAGATCTTTTACACCAAGATCAGACAGTGCATCTACTACAGCATTCACCACAGCAGGAGTTGATGCAATTGTACCTGCTTCACCGATACCTTTTACCCCTAGTGGATTATGAGGACAAGGTGTGACTGTGTGATCTGTCTCAAACATTGGGAAATTATCAGCTCTGGGCATAGTATAGTCCAACATTGTTCCATTTAATAGCTGGCCTGAATCATCATACACAGCTCCCTCATAAAGGGCCTGTCCAACACCCTGTGCAATACCTCCATGAACCTGCCCTTCAACAATCATAGGATTGATTATGTTACCACAATCATCCACCGCAACATATTTAATAATCTTGACTTCTCCTGTTTCTTTATCAATCTCAACAACACAAATATGGGTACCAAATGGGTAAACAAAATTTGCTGGATCATAGAAACTTGCAAAATCCAGACCAGGCTCTTCGCCTTCTGGGTAATCATGAGGTACATAAGCAGTTAGAGCAACATCTCCAAAACCAACAGACTTATCTGTCCCTTTCACAGTCCAGGAACCATTAGTAAATTCTAGATCATCAGGTGAACACTCCAACTTATGAGCTGCAATTCTAGCACCTTTTTCTTTCACTTTATCAACACTTTTCATTATTGCACTCCCACAAACAGCGAGACTTCTAGATCCATATGTACCCATTCCGAAAGGTACATTCTCAGTATCACCATGGACCACATTAACATCGTCTATTCCAATACCAAAAGCATCTGCTACCACCTGTGCAAAGGTAGTCTCATGACCTTGACCATGGGAATGGGCTCCACTATGGATTGTTACTTTCCCAGTTGGGTGAACCCTTATACTAGCTGCATCATAAAGCCCAACACGAGCCCCCAATGAACCAACTACAGCGGAAGGGGCAATTCCACATGCTTCAATATAGGTAGAAAAACCAATTCCCATTAGTTTTCCATCGGCTTTAGCTTGTTCTCGCTGAACTTTTAGGCTTTCGTAGTCTGCAACCTCTAGTGCCTTATTTAGAGCACCCTCATAATTGCCACTATCGTATTGAAGTGCAACCTGTGTCTGGTAGCCAGGCTGATCTACACCATCAAACGCAGGAATAAAATTTTTCTTGCGAAACTCTGCAGGATCCATTCCTATCTCCCTAGCGGCTGTATCTATAAGTCGCTCAATTGAGTACGTTGCTTCTGGTCTACCTGCTCCTCTATATGCATCTACAGGCACTGTATGTGTCACAACCGCAGTAACATCTACGTGTACTGCTGGCGTAGTATAGAGCCCCTGCATCAAGGTACCGTGTAAATACGTTGGTACACAAGTCGAAAAGTTTGAAAGGTATGCACCCATAGAAGCATAGGTTTTTGTTCTTAAGCCAATAATTTTTCCATCTGAATTCAATGCTAGTTTTGCATCAGTTACATGGTCTCTTCCATGACAGTCAGTAATAAATGCTTCACTACGATCCGCTGTCCATTTTATCGGACGTCCAATCTGTTTTGATGCCCAAAGTACACCACATTCATCATTATAAGCAAATATCTTGCTACCAAAACCTCCACCAACATCAGGGGATATAACTCGTAGTTTATGCTCTGGAATGCTTAAAACAAATGCTGCAATAATTAACCTAGCTAAGTGCGGGTTTTGTGAAGTTGTATACAAAGTATATTTATCTTCATTCGCGTCGTAGTGTCCTAGAGCAGCCCTTGGTTCAATTGCGTTGGGCACTAATTTTTGATTATGATAAGACAGGCTAGTTACATGGTGTGCATTTTCAAATGCGGCATCAGTTGCTTCTTTATCACCAAGCTCCCAATCATAAATTGTATTGTTAGGCACATCATCATGAACAAGTGGAGCATTATCTTCAGCAGCTATTTTTGGGTCTACTACTGCATCCAAAACATCATAGTCCACATCCACTAATTCTGCAGCATCTCTTGCAGTATATTTATCCTCTGCAATAACAAGTGCCACTGCATCACCAACATGTCGAACCTTATCTGCCACCAAAATAGGATGGCCAGGCTCTTTCATAGTGTCTCCATTCTTAAAATCAACCTGCCAACCACATATAGAACCAACAATTCCAGCTTCGGCAATATCTTTTCCGGTAAATATTTTTACTACTCCGTCCATTGCATCAGCCGCAGATATATCTACAGAATTTATTTTTGCATGTGCATGTGGACTGCGAACATACACAGCGTGGGTCTGGTTTTTCATATTAAAGTCATCAGTATACTTTCCTTCACCTTTGATAAATCTATTATCTTCTACACGCTTGACCGCTTTACCAATTAAATCACCCATAACTACCTCCTAACCTTTATCTGCTGCATATTGAACAGCTTTAACAATATTATGGTAGCCTGTACAGCGACAAAGATTTCCATCTAATCCACAGCGAATTTCTTCTTCTGAAGGGCTACTATTTTTATTTAATAAATCTGCGGAGGTCATAATCATACCAGGTGTACAAAAACCACACTGCAGACCATGTTTCTCTTTAAAACCCTCTTGAAGAGGATGCAATTCACCATTCTTACACATACCTTCAATAGTTGTAATATCTGCGCCATCAGCTTGGACTGCAAACATGGTGCAAGATTTTATGGCCTTACCATCTATATGAATTGTACATGCACCACAGGAGCTGGTATCACAACCAACATGAGTACCTGTCAATTCAAGTTTTTCACGCAAATAGTCAACTAATAGAACTCGAGTTTCAATTTTATCCTTATGATGTACTCCATTGACAGTTAGGTTAATTGTAAATCTCATTTGTACTCCTTTTGTTTCAAATAGAATAACTTCTCAAGCTATTGAAACTATTTTTTGTTTAAAATTTTCTATACCTTGATCCATAATTTTTTTACCTGTTGCTTCTATAAATCTCTGCCCAACACGGGCTATAATACCGGTTACATTTCCTTCAGCAATAAATGTAAACCGTGTACCATCGCCATTAGAATGAAGCTTAATCTCTCCAGACCCAGCCATTGAACCTTTAACACCATTACTTTTTACCTGAAACTTGTATCCTTCAGGCTCATTAATATCAAAAATTTTTAATATGGAATTAAATTTACTTGATATAGGACCAATTTTCACATTGACTTGGGCCTCATATTGATTGTCTGATATCGTTTCTAGGGAATCACAGTTTGGAAGGATGGATGCAAGAATTTCTGGATCATTGATAGCATCCCAAACACGAGCCTTTTCTAGCTCAATATGGTAATCTTTCTCAAGCCGAATTGCCAAAGCGTACTCCTAAACTTTTTAGGCATTTAGTTTAGATATGTGGAATTCGGCGTGCTCTACATACTTAGGGTTATATTAAAATAATAAGTATTATTGGACATTTTCAAGCCAAAGATTTAAATAAAAAATTAAAAAAAACGATATTCTTTAATATTTAAGAAATAATATAAAATTGCAACTGTGAGTTAGATGATTGAAATCATCTAAACAGTCTGTGATTGAGCTCTTAATCTCGGATAAAAATAAAGCCCACAACAAAAAACTATTTCAAATGCAATAAATAAGTATAGATTTCTTGCAACACCATCATCAAAACCATAACTATGTAGCCCCACCTGGAGAAGATTGACCCCAAACCAAGCCAGAGCAACTATTATATTATTTAAACTCATACCCAGAGCAAATTCAGTTGATTTTACTAACCCTGATAGACGAGAATGGATCATCATAAGTTGCCAAAGTACAATGAGCAATGCACCATTTTCTTTTGGATCCCATCCCCAAAATCTTCCCCATGATTGATCAGCCCATATGCCTCCGAGAATAGTTCCAAAAAGTGTAAAAAACAGTGCGACTAGCGTAATACCAAACAGATTATTAAAAATACTTTTTAGTTTTTTGTTATTGGCAGAATTAAGAATATTTTGGATCAAATATAAATGCCCAACAAAGCCCGCGACTAACGAAGCACCATATCCTATGGTTATAGTTGTTACATGAGTAGCTAACCAAAAATTTGAATTTAATACAGCTACCAACATTTGAAGGGTATCTCCATCAGCGGCATAACTGAACCCTATAAAATGGAGAATAGCACCACTCACTGAACCAACAAAAATACCAAGGCCATCTCTCCTATAGTATTCAAGAATGGTAGCGAGGAGTACAATTATGAATGCAACAAAAATTACTGATTCGTAAATAGTCGATACGGGAGGCCGATTCATAATATCCATTCTGAGTAATATACCAAAACCATGAACTAAAAATCCTAATATAAGTAGGGTATATGATAATCGATTGATCCAAAGGACCTGGATCATCCAGCTTATACATAGAAAAATAAATGACGCTATATAAAACATGAGACTTTTTGTAAAGATATCAGCATTATTCATCCAAGTCTCTTTTTTTAGGTTAATTATGTCAAGATCTAGTCTTGGAAATGATAATAATGCTGATTCATAATTATTTAGAGCTGAGACCATTTGTGATTTATTACCAGAAATACGACTTGCAAGATAAGCTTGTAACGCATCTAAAACTCTCTGCTGATGTGGTTCTGCCTTAAGACCACCAACTATAAAGTCAAAAGGTGAAAACCACTCACTATTTTCAAATCCTATGAAAGGAGGAATTAGTCTTACTCTTTTAAGGTATGATATCTCTTCAAACCTTAATGCATTTTCACTTAATTCTAATAGTTGTTTCTCAAAGACGGTTCGATCAGTATTTTTTTTGCTATCTATCATCCTTATCAGATCCACCTGATTACTTAGACCCGGGATTATTTCATTAAAACTATATCTATGCTTTTCTGACCAATCAAGAAATAGGCTTGAAACAACATCTGGATTGCGGATATTAAATATTTTTTGATCCATTCCATTTTGAGGATCAAGGATTAAGTCTAAAAACCAATCTGTAGCGGATAAATTTTGATTTTTAAAAGATTGTCTTCCATAAAATGCCAGCAAATGATTACGGGCAAAAGTATCTAATGGCTTCACTCGCCCCTCATTCTGTATTGGAATATTTCCAACATCGATAGCAAAAACATGACCCAGAATTAAAGTTGATATAATAAAAAAATACAATTTTTTTAAATTATTTTTAATAGAATGCTTCATATTTTCTTTTTTATCATTTTAGGTAAACTAATTAATAAATGTAATAAAAGACCTACACTCATAATTATACTTGAGATATAGGGGAATAACCTGCCATAGTTTTTCACAACAGCCAGTACTGTTGTCTCTTTTTCTAGACCATCAATAAATGATGCTTGATAAAAGGTATACCCTCTATGTCTTAATGGTTCATTCATTTGGATAAGTACTCTTCGAGGTATTTTATCTTCTATTAAGTGAATTTCAGAACTATAGCTTTTTGCAATATTTGTACCAGGATGCATTACTTTTTTAAAATCTAATAATTCAATTGAGAACGGTAAATTTCTTCGTTTTCGACGAAATTCTAAAAAATATCTATTATCATCTATAATTAAAGTATCCTTTAACCCCTGTCCTAAAAAAGACCCATATATTCCATCATCTTTATTATTACTTCCGGTAATTTTATAGATTAAACCTGGACGATTTTGTTCATTCTCTTTTTCTGGTAGTTGAGATAATAAAACAAATTCTCCAAGAAAACCTTTATATATAGAATCAGCTGGTGATATTCTATTTTCAATTCTTACATTTTTTATATAACTAATTATATCTATTTCAATGTCAAACTTTTTATAATTAATTGAATTACCATCTTTCAAAAGAGGTGCATCAAAAATGGTATACTCTAAGCTATCATCTAAAGAAGTATTCACTAATGCTAGTTCCATATCATGATAGTCATCAACATGACTTGCAACATTTCCTTCTTCAATGACCATATTACCTTCAGAACTAAAAGCTGCTGTAATGCCACCACCGATTAATAAAAGTAATCCTCCCACATGAATAATTATTATTCCAATTTTTTTTATTTTCCATAAGTAATTTTTAAAAAAACTCGAAAATAAATTGATTGTCATAATTATTAAAACTAAACGACCCCCAGGTAGTGGTATAACATCTGAAAAAATAAAATAATATGAGGAAAAATATTTCAACTGAGCAGCATAGAGACCAATGTCTTTTTGTGTGATTGTGCCAAAAAATACTAAAATCATTAACCAGATAAGTGTATAAACAAATACTTGTGGACTAGTAATAATTTGTAGTAGTCTCTTTATCATCATTTTCTCACCAGAGATAAACTCTCACAAAATTTAGTAAAATCAATTTCATTAGCTAATAAGCATTGAAATTCTGACATTAACTTTATAAAAATTGTTCTATCCTCAAGTGTGTAAATTGCTGCTAAAATTGCTTTCTCTTCTTTTTGATGGTTAATCAGTTTAAAGAACAAAAATTGTCCTAATTCACCATTTTTCATTTGTGTTAAATCTGCTATTTCCTCTGATACTTTAGGACTTAAACCGATTTGTCCCAACCATCGATTCACATTAGAATTAATACTCCCACTTTTGCCATCAAAACTGGTGATAGATAAGTCACCAAACCCATTTGAGCAGGGTACTCGAAAGCTTACTAATCTCATTGAGTGCCCTGTAACTTCAATCCAATTATCAGGTTTTTCCCATTTTAAAATCAAATCATTATTTTTAATAATACTTTGTGCAACTGAATTTCCTTGCCTTTTTTTCGAGATACGATAAGTACGGATATGATCATCCGTATTACACGAAAAAGTAATAACTAAAAAAAATGAAATTAATAGATGATAATTAATCAAAGAACACCGACTATTTATATTTAGGGATTTGTAACAATTTAAGGATGAGGTTCAAAATAATTTTAACAACGATAGTATTTTATTGTTTTACATTCTTTATTTTATTTGGATAATTCAAAATAGATTTTCATCTTGAGTTTATCAATTTTCTTAGAATATTTTTAATTATAAATATTTAAAAATAAAGAAACTTTTTAAAAATAAATTTCACTTTTCATAATTCTATAATCTCTGCAATAAGTAAGGATAAATCCTCAGCATCAATTATATTATCCTGGTTCATATCTCCATTATCGGAAAACGTGCTACTATTTAAAAGGATTTCACTTAATATAGTTACATCTATAATATCTAAAAAATAATCAGCATTCATATCACCCAAAATATGAGTAAAATAATTTGGTCTATATTTTTGTGCGCGGGCAGTATATCCATCTATTCCTGACTCTAGTTGATGATAATAATCCCAGACAACTTGACCTGAATCAGTAATTTCAAATATATGCCGCTCTTGTGTTACTGTTACTATTGTATTACCATTGGACAATCGATAAGCCCCAGATTGAAAAAAAGAAAAAAAGGAATCATCATTACCGTATAACCAACAATAATTGTTAGGTCCGAATGCGCTATCAATTGGTATATCATAATTGCCATCATCATTCAATGGAGTTATAATTTCTATTACGCTGGAATTTCCTAATGAATTATTTTGACCAGTTGTATCGGATGGATTATTATTAAATATCAATAAGTGTCCTGTACTAGGATAGTTTTCATTAATCCAATTTACTCCATGCTGATCATTTAGCATTCTATTCCCTTCATTACCACGATTATAATTCTGAGGATTACCCCATCTATATAATATGTCACCACCCATACTACTATTCCCGCCAGTATTAGAAGCAGCTTCCTCAGTAGAAGTACTGTGATCAATAATAAATATTTCATCGAGATGTCGTGATGAAAAAACAATCTGATCGAGTATAGGATTGTAGTCTATTGCATTAGTATGTAACCAGTCTCCTTCATTTGGATTCGTAAACTCTCCCAAATTAATATCTACAAGCTCTGGATGCGCAGATGGTTCCCCAAAGTTCGGTAATGATGCATCTACATTTTGAATCAAATGATCCCAAATATGCCATTCCCAAACAACTATTCCACTATCAAAACCAGATGGCTCAATTTCAACAATTTTTAATGGCCACATCTCATTTTCCACATTCACTCTACCAAAATTTTGTGCCTCCTGCGCTGTTTTTTTTTCCCAGCAAAGAACCAAAATATTCCCATTTTGTAATGGCTCAAAATCATGGTGAGGATGGAATAAATAATCATGATAGCTAAAATTCCATAACACACTTCCATCCCAATCAATTTTTTGAAATATCCCACCGATAGGTCCATGCGAATTACCAAAATAATGAAAATCCGAGCGCATCTGAACCAAAATAGTTCTATCGGTTAGCAAATAGGGTGTCCCTACTAACCCTAGTGAATGCGTCCATATTTTTATAGGATTAAAATTATTATTAATTAGATACGTTTGAGACTCACCTAAACCAAGTGAATTAGAAAAAAATGTCATCCCATTAAATACATCACTATAACCCCGATTAAAAAACATAAAAAATAATATAATAGATTTAGTTAGAAATCTATCCATTAAAATAATTCCATGATTATTTTTCTTTGTTTATATAAAATTGTTTTCTTGGTGGTGTCAATGGTCTACCCATCCAAAGTGGACGACGCAATCCATTTGGATGAGTTTCTTTATCTTTAGCTAATTTATTCCACTTCTTGAAGTGTTTGAATGACTTATTAGTATCAACAAATATATCACCATATTTTTCGTCAATATTTGGTTTAGAGATACTGACTTTTTGTAACCAGCAGTGTGCTCCAGAAATCGGATCTGGATTCACCGCATGTGTGATATTCTGATGGACCCCACCATCTCTCCACCATACCCTATTGGTATCGGGATCATTTGTTCTCCATGATTCTATGCCGTTTACCGTTTTCATCTTCCATTTTCCATCCCCCAGGTTTTTAATTTTAACTGTATTCGTCATAAAGCGATTACCTTCATCTTGTGGTCGTCGCCATCGGCCAATATGGTGAGAGCAGGCAACTACGCCTGGTTTTATAGCCTCTGTAACCCAGACCTTATCCACAAACCAACCAATCTCTGTTGAGATTTTTAATAGATCACCATTATCTACTCCAAACTGTTTTGCATCTTTATTATGAATCCAAATAGGATTACGATGAGCGATCTCAGCAAGCCATTTAGAATTTGCAGATCGTGAATGAATATGAGTAGGTAATCTGAAATTTGGAAGTAAAACATATTCATTTTTTTCATTATTCAATTTTTCTGGATGAATGTGACTCTTAATACGATATCCAGGAGTTGCATGTTCAGAATAACCAAAGTCTATCATAGTTTGCGAAAAAATCTCCTGACGTTTTGAAGGTGTTGGAAATCCAGTAACACATTTATCACCAACTTTTATGCCAATAATTTTCCCATTTTTTTCAATTTGCCCATTTTGTTTAACACATTCTCCTGGCTCAATCTCTTTCATATTGTTGTTATAGATATTTTCATCAACCATAAAAGCACCAAATTTGCGCATATACTCTAAAGGTGATAGCCCTTCATTTTTTGCCGCTTCCGGCAATCCTTCTGTGTGTTCAAAAATATATTGGTAATATTCATCAATATTTATTTTTTGACCTTCTCTATATGGACTCATGAAATGTTCTCTAATACCTAAATCATTATCTCTATCAATGCGCCAAGAAAGTTCGATCCAAAATTCATCTTCTTCCCATACTTCACCAGGATTTATTTCATATGTGAATTCAACTTCTTTTCCATCTCTTCGAGCCTTTTCTCTTAAAACTGGTTGACGGAATGCAATCCATATACCAGCCTGTGTTTCATAAGAGTTGAGGTCATGCCTTTCAGACGCATGCCCCATAGGTAAAACATAGTCAGCAAAAAATGCTGTTTCATTCCAAGTTGGTGTCAGAGCAATATGACAGCCAATTTTTTCATTATCTGACAACATTTCTATCCAAGTAAAACCATCAGGATAAGTCCAAACAGGATTAAATACTCTAGTAAAATATACATCTAGAGATCCGCGGTTATCTTTCAAAAGATGGGGTAAAATTTGACTCATCTCATAATGTGCAAGTGTATACTCTGTTGGCCAGTTTAATTCATTCCAAGCATCTGGACCAGGAGGTGAATCAAAAAAATCTGGATGGAACTTATTCCATGCACTTGGAGATGTCCCGCCTTCGGTTCCAACTGATCCTGTTAAAATATTGAGTAAGTGAAGGGTACGTGCGACTTGCCATCCACCCAAATTGCCAATAGATGGGCCTCTCCATACATGAGTAGAAAGTCTACTCCCTGCTTGAGCAATCATTTTGGCAACTCTTATAATTTGGTCTACAGGAATTTGAGCTTCTTCAGCGGCATATTCTGGTGTGTATTCTATCCACTCTTCTTTCAATCGCTTTATAAATTGATCAAATTCTATCGGATCATCTGGGTGAAGTTGTTTTAAGTAATCATCCCAGTTTACCCAATTCTCTAAATATTCTTTATCATATAATTCTTGTTCTAGGATTATTTTTGCTATAGCCATAAAAACCGCTGACTCACTACCAGGGTAGGTTGGCAACCATTCATCAGCCATTGATGCAGTATTTGAAAGTCTTGGGTCCATAACTATTAGCTTGGCTCCTTTCATCATTCCTTCCATTATACGCTGTGCATGAGGATTAAAATAATGACCCGTTTCTAGGTGGGACGAAGCTAGCAAAATTACTTTTGCGTTAGTATGATCAGGGCTAGGTCTATCATATTTATGCCACAAAGCATAACCTGTTCGAGCACCAGCTGAACAAATATTTGTATGAGAGTTATGCCCATCCACCCCCCATGCTTTTAATATTCTTTCTGCATAACCTTCATGACCTGGTCGCCCTACGTGGTAAACCACACCATCTTTCCTCTTGCGAATAGATGATGCAATCTTTCCAGAAATTTCATTAAGAGCCTGGTCCCAAGATATTTTTTCCCATTTACCCTCACCTCTTTTTCCAACTCTCTTTAATGGATAGAGTATACGCTCAGTATCATTAATCTGATTAATTGTAGCTGGACCCTTAGCACAATTTCGGCCACGACTTCCAGGATGATGTGGGTTCCCTTCAAATTTGCGGACTTTATTAGAACTCTTATCAATATATGCTAATAATCCGCAAGCAGATTCACAGTTAAAACATGTTGTTGGCACAATGGAGTAATGTCGTTCCTTTTTATCAGGCCATGCCAGAGGATCTAATTCAGTAAAATCGTCCCATTCGCTAGGGTCAGGGTATTTATAAAGTTCTCGAGGACCTTTTAAAGGAGAATCCTGTGAAGAGTCCGATCTATCAGATATCTTAGGGATTAACCCTAGAGACTCTGAAAATGTTTCAATCCAACTACGTTTCATAATTAACTCAATGGAATCATTTGTGGTACACGTATGCGAACGAATTCAGTCAAGAATATTCCAATCGTTGCACAAAGACCTGCAAAAGCTATTAGACTTGGATTCATACTTATAAGGATTAATGGTAATACAGTACCAATCATAATACCAGCCCAAAAATATTTTGAATAATATCCCTTCAACATTAGGATAATTGCTTTTTTTGTATCAGGTGTATTATGAAATAAGAAGATTTCTTTAAGAATAAGGATAAGATTTAAACCAATAAGCACCAACATTGCTTTTACCATCAGAGTAGCCATTTCTGGAGCAATAATCATTATTGCCGTAGAACCTGAAATTAATGAATGAATAAGCATATGTATAGCATTTAGCCAAGCGGTTTGCCACAGATCCCTTGCCCTTGCTTGGGCAAAGAGAAAAGCCGTATATGTAGCACCCAGTACTGCAAAGATTGAAATAATAATATCCAATAAAACCCAACTATTGTATCCATATAATATCAAAAATAGTTTTGCTGACACTAATCCTCCAAATATAGTAATAATATAGGCTCCACGAACTAGCCATGATTGCCATTGTGGACGTAGAAGTACATAAAGAAATCGACTTGGTTTATCTAAATCTAAAATAAGAAGTAGTCCTGTTAATCCCATAAAAATTAACGTTGTAATAAGTCCTGTTAATTGCAATGATTTATCTAAAAATTCATTCATATATTGCAAAGCAGTTATCATAAGAATTGTACCAGTAGCAATTGCTTTTGTCCATACGTAAGCCGGTACTTCCCATCCCCAAAGTACACCTTTATTTGGAGAATCATATACTCTTCGTGTATTAGAGTCCACATCATTTTGAATTTCTTTTGCTACATTATCAATTGCTCGCTGATCAATTGATTCTCCTGATTGTGAAGCATTTTCCATTGCTAATTGTATGATTAAATTTTCAGTATTTGATTCCACCGCACGGTTTTCAGCATACTTTGCATAGTGCCCTACCCCTTTTGACTGTTCAGACCATACATAGTTTGAATTTGCTTCTGTTGCACCAGGATCTAGCATTTCCTTTGTTCCATTTATATAATACAGATTTGGGGAAGTCATTTTTTCAGGCTTACGTGTCATAACTTTCTCATTTGATACAAGCTGAGAAATCTTAGATTTTGGATCACTCAAATCTCCAGAAATAATTGCCTCTACTGGACAAACAATTACACATGCTGGTTCGTAACCACCATCTAAACGATGGGCGCAGTAATTACATTTTGCAGCAGTATGTGTATCAGGATCAATATATAATGCATCATATGGGCAAGCTTGCATACATGACTTACAACCGATACAACGTTCATTATCAAAGTCAACTATACCATCCGGTCTGTTATAGAGTGCAGTTGTTGGACAAATTTCTACACAAGGTGCATCCATGCAATGATTACAGCGGTGGACTGAAAATTCACGAGTAGATTGAGGGAATTCACCTTTTTCAATGTATTTAACGTGAGTGCGGTTTACTCCAATGGGGATATCGTGCTCACTTTTACATGCAACGGTGCATGCGTGGCAACCAATACACATCCGATTATCTATAACAAATCCGTAATTCATCTATTAATTAATATTAAACACCCTGAAAACTTACAAATCAATTAGGATGCAATTAACATTTCTAATATAGAAATTCACATATGATTTCTGGTTCAGTTTTTATTTTAATAGGTGGTAAAAGCAAGCGTTTTGGATCTGTAAAGTGGCGCACAAAGATTAATGGTATATCAATTATTGACAATCTTTTAAATATATGTAAGAATTTCCAACATGTACATTTAATTGGGAAAAATATACCCCTAGATGTAAATGAGAAAAATTTTATACAAGATATTCTAGATATCCGGGCCCCTATTAATGGTTTATACACTGCTCTAGAATCATCGAATACTGAATGGGCATTTTTATTATCATCTGATTTACCATTGATGGTTGAAAAAGTATTGCTAGAACTATGGGAAAATCGAAAACATGGAGCAGAGATTGTAATTCCCATTATCAATGGTGAATTACAGCCTACATGTGCTTTGTATAATAGAATACTGAAAAATAAATGTTATGAAAAAATAAAAAATAATAAACTCAGTCTATTAGATTTTGTTAATGATGCAAATTATTATCCTCTCGACCTTACACACCAATCAGACTCATTCCTAAATATGAATACAAAAAATGATTTGAGAGTAGCAAAAAAAATACTAAGATTAAAAAAAGTTTAGCTTATCAATACTCTTATTATGGTTGAATCATTAATTAATAATTTAAAAGAATTTTCAAAACAGAATTTTCCAATCCCAGAAGTCTCATCTTACCTTCAGAACCTAAGTATTAATGATCCAGCATTAGAAAAATACTGTTTACTGGAAGAAAAATTCTATACTCGAAATTTAATTCATAGGGAAACAGACTTTGAAATAATGGTTATTTGTTGGCCATCAAATACTAGTGCACCAATACATGGGCATGAAGGTGAAAAATGTTGGGCAAGAGTAGAAAAAGGGAATCTTCAGATTTGTAATTATGATGAATTATCATTAAAACCTTTAAAATTAAATATGACAAATAAAATTTCTTGTAATCCAGGTGATTTAGATGGACCAGCTGAAATACATTCAGTGGAAAATTTATCAAATTATTTTGCTATTAGTTTACATGTATATGCAAAACCATATGATGCGTGCGATATCTATAATATTAAGGAAGGTATTATTGAAAGAACTAAATTAAGTTACTATAGTATTGGAGGCAAGATCTGTTAGAGAGACTAATCATCTAGCTTTTCAATCCGTCTCTGGTGCCGACCACCTTCAAATGCTTCTTTGAGCCATAATTCTATTACATCATAGATTTCTTTTTCAGACATAAACCGCGCACCAAGAGATAATATATTGGCGTTATTATGCCCTCTTGAAAGTTTTACTATTTCTTTAGGGCCATTATAAAAAACCGCAGCTCGGCATCCCTTGATTCTATTTGCTGCCATTGCTTCTCCTTGACCTGAGCCTCCTAGTATAATTCCTCTACTTTCTCTGTCATTGGCTACAGCCCTTGCGCATGGAAAAATAAAATCGGGGTAATCATCTAGAGCATCATATTTATATGCACCATGATCTATTATATCATGGCCTTTTTTTGTTAGGTAATCTTTAATGGTATTTTTCAAATTCAGACCTGCATGATCTGTAGCTAAATGAATTTTCATAAAAGATTTTGAAGATGCTTTCTAACTTTTTGTTCTACCTTTTCAGGTGTAAAACCAAACTCATTTGCTAAATCTTTTCCTGGAGCTGATGCACCATAGTGATCTAAACCAATAGACAGACCATTGACTCCAGAATATTTTTCCCATCCATGAGTTATTCCTGCTTCCATAGTAACTTTTAAACAACCTCGCATAGGAATAAGATTATTTTTGTATTCCTCAGATTGTTTATCAAAAATCTCCATACAGGGCATACTTATAATTCGAATTTTTTTATCAGTCATCAAATTTGCAGTGTTGATTGCTAGTGACACTTCTGATCCCGTTGCAATGAATATTAATTCTGGATCATTTTCACAGTCCTGAATAATATACCCTCCTTTCCTCACATTTTTATCTAAAACATCATACTCTTGGTCTATAATTGGAATCCCTTGTCTTGTTAAAAGCATCGCACTTGGCGTATCCTTAATTTCCATTGCAAGTCGAAAACAAATAGCTGTTTCTTTTGCATCAGCTGGCCTAAAAACATTGAAGTTTGGTATCATTCTTAGCGACATTGCATGTTCAACAGGTTGGTGAGTAGGACCGTCTTCCCCCACAAAGAACGAGTCATGGGTAAACTCATGAATTACTCTGGCACCTTGAATGGCCCCTAACCGTAACGCAGGCCTCTCATAATCAGCAAATACGAGAAAAGTACCACCAAAAGGTATAATTCCTCCATGGAGAGCCATGCCATTCATCATACTTGCCATTGGGAATTCACGCACTCCAAAAGGGATATTACGTCCTGATTGATTTTTACTTGTGAA
>Ga0066836_10000424_pt1 | contig 20111 bp, 21 predicted proteins | sample ETNtaG_18_FD_71568 | JGI IMG/M metagenome (GOLD analysis project Ga0066836, IMG submission 71568) | Marine microbial and viral communities from oxygen minimum zone, Eastern Pacific Ocean - ETNP201302SV91 | ecosystem: Environmental > Aquatic > Marine > Oceanic | place: Pacific Ocean: Eastern... | reverse complement strand
TTTGTATTAATATACCCAGAGTCATAGCTCCAGTGAACAAACCTGGTCCCATAATTATGTATGGAACTATTATCATTGTTTGATTGTACATAATTACCCATAGATCAAAGTAACCATAGTGTAAAAATAAACGATGATAGTTAAATTTTATACCAGCAAATAACTCAAGTATTGTTGGTGGTTTAGCGTATTCTACTCTATCATCCTCTCCATAAACTAGTTCTTTTCTGAATGCAGCTTCAACAACCTGATTATTATATTCTAAACCTGGTAATCTTATTCCAACAAACCAACTAATTAAAAGACCTCCCAAACTTGCTGTAAGCGAAACATAAACTAAAGATCCGTTTATATCTTTAAGTAAAGGTATAATGACATTTGATGATAGTCCCCAAAGAATTGGGATAAATGCTATTAATAACATAATCGCTCTTACTATTTGAAGTCCAATGCTTTCTACAATTTTAGCAAAATTCATACAATCTTCCTGAATTCTTTGAGAAGCTCCTTCAACCTTAGAATCAACTTTTTTCCAATAAGGCATATAAGCAAAAGTCATCGCTTCTCGCCAACGAAAGGCATATAATCGTGTAAAATAATTTGTAATTGTATAAATTATTACATAAGGAATAGCCAATTTCATAAAAAGATAAAGTCCATCATAGAATTCGGAAACATCTCTTTCGGTTGCTTGTTGCAAAAGGTCATAAAAATTTTTATACCATTCATTAATTTTTACATCTATCCAGGTTTGGGCTAGCAAAGATCCTATTATGAAAAGAAATCCTCCCCATGCCCACAAACGCCATTTTTTGCTAAAAAAGAAACTTTTAATCATTTATTTTAAAAAGTTATCGGTGTAAGATTTTTTAATTATTTTTCTGTTTTTTGGTTCAATAATATAATAGTCAATATTATTCTTTTTGGAAAAATTTATTGCCTGGGCTTTTGTTTCAAATTCAAGTTTAACTTCAGACATAGTATCTTTTGAAGACTCCCACCCCATCAATGGACTGATCTGATTGTCTAAGGTGTCAAATTCTAAAATCCAATTTTTAGTATTTCTCATACCAGATTGCATTGCAGTTTTTGTTGGTTTATATATTTTTGCTTTTTTCATTTTATAAGATATTTTTTATGTATTTTTTTAATTCAATTTTTCCAAAATGTTTATAAACTTTATTGGAAAGGTTTTTACTAGATAGAGCGGAAGCGTACCTTTCTCCAGGTCTTTTTGGTAAATATCTAATTTTTGTTTTGAACATTCTGGCTACATCTAATATCGAGTAATTTTTACGATTTGCAATACTATAATGCCTACATAAATTTTTTTTCCAGGCTTGGTAACATATTTCAACAGTGTCATAAATATGAGTAAATCTCCTTGTTTGCGTTCCAGGTTTAACTACAGGTAATGGTTTATTATATTTATAATGTTCTTCAAATATACCTATAACGGTAGCCATATCACCTTTTTTAATTTGCGAAGGTCCATAAACATTATAAAAATAAATAACTTCATATTTAAAATTAAACCATTTTTTTAAATTTTCTAATAATTCTAAGTTTTTAGCTTTTGTAAAAGCGTATGGTGATAAGTTTTTATCGTTACCTTTGTTTCCCAAAGAAGCTGAGGTCGCTGAATAGATTAACTTAATTTTATTTTTTAAACAAAAGTTTAAAATTGCATTGGTTCCTATAGAATTTGAATTAATACATTCATTCATTTTTATAAAGCTTTGATAAATTCTAGCAAATTCACCAAAATGAAAAATTGAATTAATATTTTTTGGATTTTTTAAAATTTTAGCAATATCTTTTGTATCGCCTTTAATATAATTAACTCTTTTGTTCTTTATATGGTTTTTCTGATATCCGGAAGAGTAGTTGTCAATACTAATTATTTTATAGTTTGTTTTTTTCAGTAGTAAATTAATTAAATTAGTCCCCACGAAACCTGCTCCTCCAGTGATTATTATATTATTTTTTTTCATTTTATAAATTTAATATCATTCCATCATAAGCAGGTAATACATTTTTTGGTAGTTTACGCAATAAAAAATCATAATCTATATCATGATGAAGATTTGTAAGTATTGTTTTGTAAGGTTGTAAACGACTACTTATAAAGAGGGATTCTTCAAAGTTAAAATGAGTTGGATGTTTTGTAAATTTTAAACAATCAATTATCAAATATTTCAGATTTCTTAATTTTTTATTTTTAACAATTGATAAATCATTACAATCACTAATATATGCTGTTCTATGAAAGATATAAACCAAACTATTGGTGTTACCATGCTTTACATTAATAGTATTAAAATTAATTTTCTCTTTTAGTTTTCCTAATGAAAATTTTTTATCAATTATATTTGACTTAACAATAGGTGCATAAGAATTAATTTTTTTAAAAAGATAATCATTTCTTATTTTTAAAGATCTAATAGTTTTTGAATCTCCATAAATATTTATTCTTTTTTTTAACTTCCAAAAAAAAGGTCTTAATTCAAATAAACCATTTGTTTGATCCGCGTGCTCATGAGTAAAAAGCACAGATGATATATTTTTAATTTTATTTGCTAAAATTTGTTGTTTTAAATCTGGTGATGTATCAATTAAAATAGAATTTGATCCTTTAATGACAATTCCAGAGCATCTAGTTCGAATATTTTTTTTATTATTTTTTTTACACTTTCCCCAATAGCCATCTATTCTAGGAACACCCACTGAACTTCCACATCCTAAAAAAATAAATTTTGTTTTCATTGTAAATTAAAAAGATTCATAAAATTATTGGTAGTATTTATAATAATTTCATCTTTAGATAAGTTTTTTATTTTCGATAATTTTTCAACTGTATGAACTATATAAGAAGGTTCATTGGGTTTCCCTCTGAAAGGTTGTGGTGCTAAATAAGGAGAATCTGTTTCAACTAATAAATTTTTAATGGGAATTTCTGACACAGTATCAGCAAGTTCATATGAATTTTTAAATGTCACTATTCCACTTATAGAAATATAGCAGTTTAGATCGATCAATTTCTTTGCAAAATTTTTTGATCCGGCAAAACAATGAATTAAAATTTTTAAATCATTATTTTTCATTTCATTTTTGATAATATCGTATGTCTCGTCTTCGGCATTTCTAGAGTGGACAATTAAAGGAATATTTAGTTCTGCTGCAGCATGAATATGATTAATAAAGCTTTTTTTTTGTATTTTTTTATCACTGTGATTGTAATAAAAATCTAAACCAGTTTCTCCAATGCCTATAATTTTTTTAAATTTATTTTTTAATTTTAGAATATAATTTAAATCTACATTTAAATTTTTTTCAGTTTCATGCGGATGTATGCCAAAAGTTCCGTAAATATTTTTATATTTATTTATAATAAATTGAATTTTATCAAAACTACTTAGTGTAGTACAAATTGTAAGCATATACTTAACATTATTATCTTCTGCTCTTTTATAACTTGATCTAATTGGTCATATAAATGTGCATAATCCAAATGGCAGTGAGAATCGATTATCATGAATTGGTTTTTTTAAACAATATATTTAATTTCTTAATTTCAAGATTGTTAGGAATTAAATTTTTTCCATCGAGAAAAGATAAATTTCTAAGTTCAACTTTTATATTTAGAGCATCTAAAACTTTTGTTGTAGAATCTGGAATAATAGGATTTAACAATATTGTAATTTTAGCAATTTGTTCAAGAGCAATATGTAAAATATTGTTCATCTTTTCTTTATTATTTTTGAATAATTTCCATGGCTCTTCATCATTAATATATTTATTGGTTAAAAAACTTAGATTGATCACAGATTTAATATAGTTATTCAAATTTTGGTTATCCATGTCATTCCTTAAATTATTTGTTAAAATTTCAGATTCATTAAATAATTTTTTATCACTTTCTGATAATTTTTTAGTTCTTATGACTTTGCCATTGCACTTATTTGCTACAAATGAAAAAACTCTCTGACACAAATTTCCATAGTTGTTAGCAAGATCGCTATTAATACAGTTTTCAAGATTCTCCAATGATATATTGCCATCACTACCATGAGAAACTTCTTTCATTAAATAATATCTTAATTCATCAATGCCGTAATTTTTAATTATTTCATGAGGATCTAATATGTTTCCTTTTGATTTTGACATCTTTTCATCACCAGACAAAATCCACCCATGACCAAAAACTCTATTAGGTGGTTTTATATTTGCAGCTAACAAAAAAGCTGGCCAGTATATTGCGTGAAATCTTAAAATATCTTTTCCTATAACATGCACTGATGCGGGCCAAAAATCCTTATATAATTTATGATTTGTATCTGGGTAATTAAGTGCGCTCAAATAATTTGTTAAAGCATCTAACCAAACGTAAATGACATGTTTATCATTATTAGGAACTTTAATTCCCCAGGTGAAAGAAGTTCTGCTTACTGATAAATCTTTCAATCCACTTTTTACAAAATTTATTACTTCATTTCGTCTAGAAATCGGAAGAATAAACTTATCATTTTTTTCATAAAAATCTAATAATTTATTTTGCCAAGATGAAAGTTTAAAAAAAAAAGATTCTTCCTCTACCCACTCAACTGGTGATCCAGAAAAAGTTGATATTTTTATATTATCTTTTTCAATAATTTCATCTTCATTATAATACGCTTCATCAGATACTGAATACCAGCCTTTATACTTAGATAAATAAATATCACCAGATTTTATTAATTTGTTCCAAAGTTCATTAACTGATTTATAATGTCTTTTTTCTGTAGTTCTAATAAAATCATTATTTGATAAATTTAATTTTTTAGTTAAGTCTCTAAAAACTTTTGAAATTTTATCACAATAAACAAGAGGTTCTAAGCCTGCATTCTCAGCAGCTTTTTGTATTTTTAATCCATGTTCATCTGTTCCTGTTAGAAAATAAACTTTTGAATTATCGTTTCTTTTAAATCTCGCAAAAACATCCGCAATAATACTAGAATAGGCATGGCCCATATGTGGGTCTCCTGAGGGATAATATATAGGTGTAGTAATATAAAAGTTCTTATCTTTCATTTTCTAATAGTTTGTTAACAGTAAAAATTAAATTTTTCTTATCTAAATGATAGTTTTTCATATCGTTTATAAGATATAAAATTTTATTTTTATTAAGAATATATTTATTTATGTCTTTGCTGTTATTTATAGATAACTTATTGTAAAAATTTTCAACAGATAAAACAATACAATTAAGTATTTCGGATTCCTTTTTAGTTTTATATTCATTTAAAAGGAACAGTATAGATTCTAATAAATCTTTTGATAAATTTAAATTAAATTCATTAAAAATTGATAAATATTTAAATAAATTACCGGGAGTATCAAAATATAAGTACTCTTCTAAATTTATGTCATTTATATCAATATTAGAATCATTAACTATTTTTTTAAAAATATTTTTTTTTTCATTTATATTAAAATGGAACTTAAATTTTATACATCGAGATTTAATTGTGTCCATAATTTCTGATGATTCATTGTTTATAATAAAGAAATGGGTATTAATAGTTGGCTCCTCAAGTGCTTTTAATAGGGAATTTGATGAATTTGGATTTAATAATTCTGCATTATCTATTAATACTATTTTTAGATTTTTATAATAACTTGTTTTGTTTAAAAATTTTATAAGATTTCTTGTTTGGTCTATTTTAATATTACCATCAGATGAAATATCATCTAATAAATAAAAATTTGGATGAGTGTTGTTTTTTATTAAATTGAAAGTAGAATTTAATGGGTTTATTTTATAATTCTTCAAAGAATATTTATTATCCTCATTTTCAGATAACAAGTAATTAGCAAAGTGATAAATAAATGTAGATTTGCCAATGCCTTTTGGTCCACTTAAAAGATTTGTATTAGGAAGATTATTTTTTTCATATAATTTTTTAAAAAAATTAAAATGATTTTCGTATCCATGTAATATTAATTGCTCTTTAGGTATTGTGATCTTTTTATTATTTTTTTGTATCATTTTTTTAATTTAGATAAAACTTTATTTAGTATGATATTTTCTATTTGGTTTGAATCAATCGAATTATCCAAAACTACATATTTTTTCTTATTACTTTTTGAAATTTTAATAAATGCTTTTTGAACATTGCTATAAAAATTTCTTGAAAATTTGTCATATCTATTTTTTTTCTTTCTTTTATTCAATCTTTTAAGAGCTATGTTTAATTTTACTTTTAATACAAAAGTTAATGTTGGTTTGATATCTCTCAAAATATATTTATGAACAGAGTTGACCAACTTCATATTAACTCCTTTTCCAAAAACTTGATATGCAACGGTCGAATCTGTATATCTATCGCATATAACAATTTTTTTATTAATGGCTGCGACTTTCAATTTATTTTTTACATGTTCGTTTCTAGCAGCTAAATAAAGCAACGTATCTGTATACTTGTCAAATTTTTCCACAGATTTTTTATGAAAATAATCTTTTAAAATAATTTCTCTTATAAGTTCAGCTCCTTTTGTGCCTCCGGGTTCCCTTGTTAAAAGAACAGGGATATTCATCTTTTTAAGTTTTTTATATAACCTTTTGCTTTGGTAAGATTTTCCAGAACCCTCGATTCCTTCAAAAGAGATAAAAAGGAATTTTTTTTTATACATCACCCCAGACCAGATAATTTAGTGAGGTAAATAATCTTGAGAAAATGTTAGCTTTTTTTATATCTTCATTAGAAACAATTTCTATCTCTTTTTTTAGATCTCCAGAAACATAAACATTTAAAACTCCAAGTTTTTGTCCTTTTTTTATAGGTGTTTGTATTGGTCCATTATATTCAAGTATCACTTTAATACTTTTCTTCTTTCTTTTAGGTACGGTGACATAAAAATCTTCATTTGGGCTTACTTCAACTTTATTTTTTTTTCCTAACCATACATTGAGTGATGAAAGGACTTCATCTTTTTTTGCTACTTGAATAGTATCAAATTTTCTAAATCCCCAATTTAAAATTTTTGCAGATTCTCTGGATCTTCCGTTTTTACTTTTATATCCACTTCCCACTACAGTAATTCTTCTTGTCTTATTTTTTATTGAAGCGGCCAAAGAATATTGTTCAACGGTCAAAAATCCTGTTTTAATTCCATCGGCTCCTATATCTTTATATAACAGAGGATTTCTGTTGCCTTGCTTTATAGGATCGCCGCCTGTCCTGTCCCATGTAAAAGTTGTTTCCTTAAAATATTCATAATATTCGGGATAAGTATTAATCATATACCTAGACATTTTTAAAATATCTCTTACAGTTGAATAATTATCTACATCATTAATGCCAGACGAATTATTAAAATTAGTATTTTCTAAACCTATTTCTTCAGCTTTTTCATTCATTAAAATAACAAAATCTTCTTCTGAACCTGATAAACCTTCGGCCAATGCAACACATGCATCGTTACCTGAGACAATAATTACTCCTTTTAAAAGGTCCTCTACACTGACTTGATCATTTAACATAATAAACATAGATGAATATCCACTTTGAGACATTCTCCAAGCTTTTTCTGATATAGTAATAAGTTCATCTAAAGAGGTTTCTCCTTTTTTTAATAAATCAAAAACAACAATGGCTGTCATGATTTTTGTCATAGAAGCGGGATATATAGACTCATCTGCTTCTTTTTCATAAAGAATTTTTCCGGAATAGTGATCTTGAATGATTACATGATCAACATCTATTTCAATTTCAGCGTAAGATTTCTCGATGAAGGATAAAAAAATCAAAAAAACTGAAAAAATTTTAAAAAATTTCATATTATTCTCTATAAATATCTAAGCTTTCAAAGCCTAAATTATTTAAACTAATATAGGTAGTTTTTAAAGCATTAAAATTTTCAAAAGGACCCACTAAAAGCCTATATTTATTATTATTAATTTTTTTGACAGATATATTATTTAGTTTGATTTTCCCCATTAATTCTACTTTTAAATTATTGGCTGAATCTGAAAAATAAAAATCAGATATAACAATAACATAATTTTTATTTTTTAAGGATTTTTTTTCTTTTTGAGTCTTGTTGGTGGATAAATCATTCATAGAAATCTCATCTACTGGTGCCTTATCAGCTACGTTTTTTTCTTCATCGAAAATATTACCTTCTTTTGCGATAAATTTTTTATTTTTTTTAATTTGATTTATTTCAACAAATGGATCGTTAAGATCTAGATCAAGCAGCGCAGCAATTTTTTTACTAATAACCATATGAAATATTTTAGGGTAATTAGCTTTTTTATAAATTTTTGTCCTGACACTCTTTGCATTAACAGGGTTAATAATTTCAACTAAAGTATTCCTTTTTAAAGTATTGTGCATTACTAAAAAATCATCATTATTAATTTTTTTACTAACAATTTTCTCATTATATAAATCTTCTTCATAAACCAAAACAAACCCACTGGCAGAATAATAATTCTTTTTAATTATGTTTTTCTTAGTTTGATTAGTTTTATAATCGGCGCAGGAAAATAAATATAGCGAAACTAAAAATAATGTTATAATTTTAATAAATTTCATGCTTTTATCATATTTGCTAATGTGCATACGCTAATACCAAATCTTAAAGATCTGTTCCATTTTAATATTTTTTCATAATTGTGAAAAACTAAAAATGCGGGAGAATCTAGTTTTCCATCTGGTATGATCAATGCTGCTTTAAGATTGCTTTTGAATTTTTTATCATTAAAACGGGTAATGCCTTTTGTCTTCCATTTAGAAATATTTAACCTATTTTTAATATTTCTTGCAGATGAATTAATATATTTTTCATTTATTTTTTTTGATAATTTAACTCTATAAAAACATGGCTGATTTATTTTCCAACCAATTTTATTTATGTAATTTGCTGCGGATGCGAGAGAGTCTTTCAAAGAAGTTTTTAATTCAATTTTACTATTTCCGTCATAATCAATAGCATAATTTTTAATTGTTGATGGCATAAATTGAAAATTTCCATATGCTCCTGCCCATGACCCGTAAAGAGTGGTCGGATCGATTAATTTTTTATCGATTAATTTTAGCAAGGTAATTAACTGTGATGAAAAAAAATCTCTTCTTCTTTTATCATAACTTAAAGTTGCTAAAGATGAGATTATATCCATTTTCCCAACATGCTTACCAAAATTTGTTTCTATACCCCATAGGGCTAGCAAAATTTCCTTTTCAACTAGAAATTCATTTTCAACATCATTAAATAAAATAAAATTTTTTTTTAATAATTTTTTTGCTTTATTAGCTCTAAAATTATTAGCTCTTTTATTAACATAAGTTATTGTATCCTCGTAAAATTCTGGTTGTTTTCTGTCATACTTAATAACCTGTTCTAGAAAAACAACATTTTTAAATGATAGATTTATTGTTTTTTTGGAAATTCCTTGAGTCAATGCAAATTTTTTAAATGAATTAAGCCATAGATTGAAATCATTTAGATTTCCTTCAGCATAAGAAAAGCTAAAAATAAATAACTGAAAAAACAAATAAAAAAATAGAATCCTCATAATTGAAAACATTAAGTTCTATTATCATACAAGATTATATTAAACTATTATTTCTTTAATAAGCTTATCAAGAGATAAATCTAGAGTTTGGTTAACTAATTTCTTTGTTTTCTTGTAAAACCAAAGATAATTAATTTTCAAAATAAAGTTGTAATTTAATTAGCTAAAATATAATAGAGTATGTGGAGAGATGGCTGAGCGGTTGAAAGCACTGGTCTTGAAAACCAGCAAAGGGGCAACTCTTTCGTGGGTTCGAATCCCACTCTCTCCGCCATTAAAGTTTAAAATCTTTTAACATTCTGGAAACTTTATTTTTTGGTGATGATTTAATATTAATCTTTGCGATATACCAGTTGTATAGCACCTCATCTTCTAAAAGTATTATTTTTTTTAAATCTTCAAGATCATTATCAGTAAGTTTGTTTATATATTTTTTCACAAAAGCTCCAAGAAGAATGTCCATTTCCTTAGTACCTCTGTGTGTAGATCTGTAGATAATTTTTCTTTTTAAAATTTCTTTATTTTTCATTCTTAATCAAAATTTATTATATATTACAAATACATGAATCAGCCAAATATAAAAGATTTTCTCAACAAAAATGTATCTACTTTAAGCGGGGTTGGAATAAAAATTAAAAATTTGCTAAGAAAAAAAAAAATAGAAAAAATATCTGATTTGTTATGGAGTTTTCCGCATGGTTCCACAGATCGTTCAAATTTTCAAACCTTAAATAATTTAGAAATAGGTAAAATCACTACTATAAAAGTTACAGTATTAAAATATAATTTTCCTAGACTAAGAAATCTGCCAAATAAAGTAATTTGCTCTGATGGTAGTGGTAAAATTGATATTATTTTTTTTAATAGTAAAGAGGGATATATAAAAAAAATATTACCTATAAATAGTGAAGTTGTAATAAGTGGAAAAATTAATTATTTCAAAAAGAAATATCAAATTACAAATCCTGCATATGTTGTCCCGATAGAAAAAAAGGAATATGTAAATAAATTGATTCCAAAATATTCTTTGACTGATGGATTAACAGAAAAAATATATAGAAAAATAATTGAACAGGTGTTAGGAAAAATCCCTTCAATTCAAGAATGGCATAGCAAAGATATTTTGGAAAAAATAGGAAATGCAAGCTGGAAAGAATCTATAATTAATCTACACAAGAAAGAAAGTAACGATTATAACTCAAAATATTATAGAAGATTGGCTTATGATGAAATATTATCAAATTTTATTGTTTTGTCTCAGGTGAGAAAAAGAATCAAAAAATTTAAAAAAATAAAGAAAATCTTTAATAATGATTTATCAGATCAAATAATAAAGAATTTTTATTTTAAATTAACTGCAGATCAAAAAAAAACCATATCTGAAATTAATCAAGATTTAATATCTGAATATAAAATGTTTAGAATTTTGCAAGGTGATGTAGGTAGTGGAAAAACAATAGTGGCATTTATTGGAGCTGCTAATGTAATTCAATCCAATTACCAAGTTGCCATGATGTCTCCTACAGAAATTTTAGCTATACAACATTACGACCTTGCGAAAAAAATTTTTAAAAATCTAAATGTCAATATTGAACTTATTACATCAAAGACAAAGTATAAAGAAAAATTGTTGATTCAAAAAAAATTAAAAAATGGAAAAATTAATTTTTTAATTGGAACCCATTCATTATTTCAAAAAGGAATTGTTTTTAATAATTTAGGGTTGGTTATTATAGATGAACAACATAAATTTGGCGTAAGGCAGAGAATTCAGCTTTCAAATAAAGGAGGTAAAAATTGTGATATTTTATTGATGTCAGCCACACCTATTCCAAGAACTTTGATCATGGCTGTTTATGGGGATATGGATGTATCAAGAATTATTGAAAAACCAAAAAATAGAAAGAAGATTATAACTCTAAGTAAGCCCGAAGATAAAATTGATGAAGTGCTAGTTTTTATAAAAAAACAAATCAGTATAGGAAATCAAATTTTTTGGATTTGCCCACTTATAGATGAATCTAAAATATTAAATTATTCAGCTGCAATCAAAAAATTTAATTTTCTATCTAAAAAATTTCCTAATAGAGTTGGTTTAATTCATGGTTCTTTAGATAAAATTCAAAAAAAACATGTTTTAAATAACTTTTTAAATAAAAAAATAGATGTTCTTGTTTCGACAACGGTAATAGAAGTTGGTATTGATTTCGCTAATGCAAATGTAATTGTTATAGAAAATTCTGATAAATTTGGACTTTCTCAGTTGCATCAATTAAGAGGTAGAGTTGGTAGAGGAGTTTTGCAAAGCACATGCATTTTACTATATAAAAAAAATTTATCTGAAAATGCAAAAAAAAGAATAAAAATTTTAAAATCTCTAAATGACGGTTTTCTAATAGCAGACGAAGATATGAAATTAAGAGGCTTTGGTGATGTTTTGGGATACCAGCAGAGTGGTATTAAAAATTTTAAAATAGCTGATCCTGTACATCATGAAGAACTTTTTAAAATAGCTGAAAAAAATATTAAAGATATAGAGGTTAGTCAAAATAGTTTTGAAAAATATAATTTTTTAATAAAATTATTTGATAAAGCAAATATAATAAGCGAAATTGAGTTGTAAATTTTATTTTGTATTAGTTGTTCCAGCAGAAACAATAAATTTAGAAGCTTCCTCAAAAGTTAAATCAAGATAAATTACCTCTTCTTTAGGAAACATTAATAAAAAACCACTAGTTGGATTTGGTGTTGTGGGTATAAAAACATTTACTAATTTTTTTTTTGTTTTATTAGTTATTTCTCCTTCATTGTCTTTAGTAGCAAAACCAACAGCCCATGATCCTTTTCTAGGGTATTCAACTAAAACGACGTTTTTTTTGTCTTTGTCTGAGCTTGTAAAAGTATCTGTCATTTGGCCAATTGCCGAATAAATAGTTCTTAAAATAGGAATTCTTTTTAAGATATTTTCAAAAAGCAATAGCAGTCTTTTTCCTATAAAAGAAAGAGACAGCCAGCCTATGAAGGTTATTAAGATTATTGCTATAACTATCTCAAGGCCAGGTACATAGTAAGGTAGATAATGATTTGGGTTAATTTCATTAGGTAATATTTTAGAAGAAATAGATATTAAAAAAATAGTAAGGTATAGAGTTATGCCAATAGGTATTAAAACTACAATTCCAGCGATAAAATTGTTACGAACCCTAGCAAAAATACTTCTTTTTTTTTGTTCTTTAGCCATTTATTATAAAAAAGTTATATGAATAATATTAATAACATAAATAGAAGAAAATTTCTTGAGATTTTTGGTGTTTGTAGTTGCGGATTAATGATTTCATCATGTAGTACAGCTCCAATAACTGATAGAAAACAATTAAAACTCATACCGGAAAGTACCCTCAATAAACAAGCAGCCCAAATATATGAAAAAGTTAAGGGAAAAGAAAAATTAAGTAAAGATAAAAAACAGTTAGATGAAATAAAAGAGATAGGTTCAAGAATTGAAGAATCTGTTAGTGCATATTTTGAATCTATAGATGCTAAGGATCCTACTCATAATTTTAGATGGGAATATATTTTAATTGATAATGATAAAATCAAAAATGCATGGTGTATGCCCGGAGGAAAAATTGCTGTCTATACTGGTATCCTTAAAATTACAAAAAATAAACATGGTTTAGCAGCAGTCATGGGTCACGAAATAGCGCACGCAGTAGCAAAACATTCTGTAGAAAGAGCTAGCAGAGCATTAGTATTAAATCTAGGAACGCAAATTGCCGATATAGCAACTGGTGGAAAAATCTCTCAAACTTCAAGAGCTGCGGGTGTTGATGTGGCGGGCCTATTAAGAACATTTGGAATTGATAACCCTTTCGGTAGAAAACAAGAAACAGAAGCAGATTATTTAGGTTTAATTTTTTCTTCGTTGGCAGCTTACGATATAAGAGAATCAGTTAAGATTTGGGAAAGAATGAAGGAATCAAATAAAGGTAATGAAGTAGCAGAATGGATGAGCACTCACCCGTCAAATACAAAAAGAATACAAAATTTAAACAAATGGATACCGGAAATAATATTAAAATACCCGCCTATAAAAGTTTAATAAAATCAAAATGATTTTTTTCTTATTTCAGCAAATCTAGAATTTAATATTCTAAGATTAAGATTTCTTTTCAACACATATTCATCTATTGCTTTTTTAACACCTGGAGCATATGTGAGGTTATAATCATCACAAAGAATTATTCCATTTTTATTAATTACATAAATTAAATTTTCAAGATCAGATATGACGGTTTCATATTTGTGCCCTCCATCTAAAAAAACATAATCTATGCTTTCTAGAGAAATTTTTTTTAAGACTTTATTTGAATCGCCTTTAATAATATTTACATTATCCTTATATTTTTTTAATAAGTTATTTACAGACTCGATGCTATATGGATCTAATCTTCTTATATATTTATAATATAAAAATTTTAAAGGATTTTTAAATTCTGTTTTCGGAGCTACTTCATCTTTAGAAACTCTATCAATATTTTCGAATAAATCAATTCCTGTAAATTGAAAATCATTACCATGTAATTTAAATAATAAATCACATACATTTCTTGCAGTAACACCATGAAAAACTCCTATTTCAAGGAAATTTTTTGGTCTTACATTTTCTACATGATTTAAAAATGAAAGAGCATCTTCTTCATTTTTTAAACTTGTTTTTCTCCAATATTTTTTAAACTTTATTTTCATTACATTTTATAGCATATTGATTATTCAAATGACTTTAATTAAAAAAATAAATATATCATATATTATAATTTTATTATTTTTCTCTTTATTTATTAATCAAATCTTTGGAAATTTGGGCTTGAACCCTATTGATAGTTTTTTTAGTTTTAATACAGGCTATGACATATTAAATGGTCATTTTCCTTTTAAAGATTATTGGACAATAACAGGACCTTTTATAGGTTACGTGCAAGCTTTGTTTTTTAAATTATTTGGTGTTTCCTGGTTTGCTTATGTGCTTCATGCTTCAATAATTAATTCTATACTGACGCTTTTTACTTTTTTTGCATTTCAAAAATTTAACTTAAATTTACATTATTCGTTTCTTTATTCAATTTTCATTTCAATACTCGCTTACCCTTCAATTGGAACTCCATATGTCGATCATCATGCGACGTATCTCAGTTTGATTGCACTATTGTGCTTTGTTCTTGCGGTTAAAACAAATTTGAAAATTTATTGGTTTATTTTACCCATTTTACTTGGATTGTCATTTTTAACCAAACAAACTCCCACTGGGTATGCTGCTATTATAATTGCAGTTTTATCCTTAATATATTTTATTTTTAATTATAACTTTAAAAATTTTTTATTTGCTTGCTTGGGATGCTTTGTAATTTTAAGTATTTTTTTTGTAACTTTATTAATAACTAAAACTTCATTTCAATCTTTCTTGGAACAATATATTTTATTTCCAATGTCTCTTGGTAAAAGCCGTATAGGGTTTTTGTTTCCGCTAGAATTTAGTAGAGTAATAATGAAATTTAAACTAATTCATTTATCTTCTATAATTCTTATAATTGTAGTATTAAAAAATATAATAGAAAATCACAAATATTTAGTTAATAAAGAATTTTTGATCATTATATCATTTATAAGTTTTTATATTTCTTTAATTATTCACCAGTTAATGACAATAAATGGATTGTTTATTTACTTCATTATTCCTTTGTTAGTTGGATTTTCTCACATATATTATTTAAAATATTTTAAGACAAAAAAATATTTTTTATATTTTTTACTAATTCTATGTATAGGTTCAACATTTCACTATACAAATAAATATATATTATCTAGAGACTTCTCTGATTTAAGTAAAATTAATATCAATTCAGCTATAGATGCAAAAATATTGGATAAAAAATTGTCTGGATTAAAATGGATTACTTATTTATATCCAAACAATCCAGAGAAAGAAATTTTAAACCTTAAAGAGACAATAGAAATTATAGAAAATGATAAAAATAATATAGCTATAATAACTGACTATCAATTCATTTCGGTAATTTTATCAATTTATGATAGATCACCAAGTCAAGTTTGGTTTCCATATCATGTCAATCCCAACAAAGATTCAAAATATTTCGAGGTACATAAAAATTATTTTTTAAGAAAAATAAAACAAAATAAAATAGAAAAAGTTTATGTTGTTAAACCTCTATGGGGGGGTGATAATATATTTGAAATGAACTTGAATAACAGTTGCTATGAAATAAATAATATTACTGAAATACTTGACGTCTATATATTAAAAAATTGTAAAGATTTAAAAACATAATATATTTTATATTTTTTTAAGCACTACAGTTCTTCCTAAAGCAAATATACCTGGAAATAGAAAAATTAATATTTTATCAAATAAATCTAGCAGATTAAAAAAAAACTTATTGACTGGAATGTGAAATTTTTTTTGGACTACGCCACCAGAATTAATAAAAGTTAAAAATTCAGATAATTCATTTTTAACAATAGTATATTGAGGAAAATGAGATATAAACAAATCTTCATTTTTAAATAATAAATTGGCTGTAGCATTGTTGGCATCCCATGGACTCTTGGGGTCAAAAATATTTTTTTTAATATTAAAAATATTAACATTTAAAGACCACGCTTCATCATCTAGAAGTAAAAGTAAAAGTCTTAAAGATATAGATATTTCCGGTTCTCTTATTAAAATATACCCATTTCTTTTAAGGTAAAATAACATTTTTTTTAATAACTTAGATGGGTTTGCGCAATGATGCAAAGCTTGGTTTAAAATAAAAACATCTACTTTTTTTATATATTTTTTTTTAAGCTTCAAATTATTCATATCAACTTTTTTAGAAATCCATGGATATTTTTGTATATCTGTAAGAATAATATTTTTATTTTTTAATATATCCTTGCAGGCTCCATTACCAGAACCAAGCTCCATTATAATTTTTTTTTCTTTTATAAATTCATTCATCCATAAAAATCTTTTTTCAAGAAGAAATCTTACATTTTTATTTTTTTTGTTTTTAAATCTTTTTCTAGATTCTGATATGTCGCACTTCTTAATTGTTTTGGGATTAAATGCTTTTAATAATATCATCAGATAATCTATTAAATTTTGGTGAGCCGTATTGGATTCGAACCAATGACACCTTCCTTAAAAGGGAAGTGCTCTACCAGCTGAGCTAACGGCCCCAAGAAATGTATTACTATATTTTTTAAAATTTTTTTCAAGTCTATATAAAGAAAATATTAAATAACATTAATAAATTTCTTATAAAACGCTTCAAATGTATCGTTTTCGATTGCTTCTCTTATTTTTTTCATTAATTGTTGATAAAAAACTACATTATTTAGAGTTAAAATCATTGATGCTAAAATCTCATTTGAGTTAATAAGATGATTTATATAGCTTTTGCTATAAATATTAAGATCTCTTAATTTTGTGTTTTGGTTAATAGGAGAATAATCATTTTTATATTTAGAATTTCTCAAATTTAACCTGCCTTCCCAAGTAAATGCTAAACCTGTTCTTCCTGATCTTGTAGGAATTACACAGTCAAACATGTCTATGCCTCTTTTAACTGCTCCCAATATATCCGTAGGGGTTCCAACGCCCATAAGATAGCGCGGTTTGTTTAAAGGCATTGATGGGACTAAAGAATCTAGAACTTTAAACATTTGTTTTTGCGTTTCTCCAACTGCAAGACCTCCTATTGCATAACCATCAAAATCAATTTTCATTAGTCCTTCTAAACTTTTAATTCTTAAATCGTTGTAAATACCACCCTGAACAATACCAAATAATGCTTTATTAAAGTTTTCTCCAAATTCTTTTTTAGATCTTGATGCCCAATCGTGTGAAAGTTTTAGAGATTCATCAATTTTGTTTTTATCGTTAGTTAATTTTGGGCATTCATCAAGAACCATAACAATATCTGAATTGAGGTCTTTTTGTATTTTAATGCTTTCTTCTGGAGTTAGTGTAAATTTTTTTCCATCAATATGGGATTTGAAAGTTGCTCCTTTATCTTTGTCGATTTTTACTAGTTTAGATAATGACATTATTTGAAAACCTCCTGAATCTGTAAGAATTGGCAATGAACAGTTCATAAATTGATGTAATCCACCTACTTTTTTTATTCTTGAAACTCCAGGTCTAATCATTAAATGGTATGTATTTGATAAAATTATTTGACTTCCTGCTAACTTTATATCATCAATAAAAGCAGATTTAATTGTACCCTGTGTACCGACAGGCATAAAAGTTGGTGTATCAATTTCACCTCTTGGAGTATATATTTTTCCCAGTCTTGCTAAACCATTCCCTTTCAAAAGTTTAAAAGAGAATTTGTCTTTTGGCATGAAAAATTAAATATTTATTTAGTGGATAAGCTTATAATTTTATCTGGAGATTTTACTGTTCCACCTGAACCTTGACCTCTTTTAATTAAATCAACAAATTCCATTCCTTTTACAACTTTACCAAACACAGTATACTGTCGGTCAAGGTGTGGCGCTGAATCAAAACAAATAAAAAATTGACTGTTTGCGCTATTAGGATTGCTAGATCTTGCCATTGATAAAGTCCCTCTTTCGTGAGGCAGTTCACTAAATTCAGATTTTAAGTCGGGATATTCTGAACTACCAGTTCCAGCTCTTTCAAGATCAAAATTTTCTGAGTTAGAATTTCCATATTGTACATCACCAGTTTGAGCCATAAAACCGTCTATAACTCTATGAAAAACGACACCATCATATTTTTTTTCAGAAGAAAGTTTTTTAAATCTTTCTACATGGTTTGGTGCAATATCACTAAATAATTCTATAATAACATTTCCGTCTTTAAGTTTTAAAATCATAATATTCTCCTTTGCAAATGAATTATTAAAAATTAAAAAAAAAATAATAGTATAAAATACTCTTTTAATCATATTTTTCTTTTAAAGATTTCCTTGTGCTTTTAGTTACGAAATTATCAATTTTTCCATTTAATTTTGCAATTTCCTTAACAAATTTTGATGAAATGACTTGATTGTCTGGATCAGACATCAAAAAAACTGTCTCTATTTTTTTATTCAATTGTCTATTCATTCCAGCCAGCTGAAATTCATATTCAAAGTCAGATGCCGCTCTTAAACCTCTAAATATTATCGTAGCGTTATATTTTGAACATAAAGTAGTAGTTAAAGTATTAAAAGAAAGAACTTTTATTTTTTTTTTTTGAAACTTTAAATCTTTAAAAAGAGAATTATTAATAATTGAAACTCTTTCTTCAGATGGAAATAAATAATCTTTAGAATAGTCATTAGAAACAGCAATAATTAATTTATTAACAATATTTAAAGATCTTTTAATCACGTCTATGTGACCATATGTAATTGGATCAAATGTTCCAGGGTAAATTCCGACCTTATTCATAAATCTTTCTAAATGAAACTTTCTTCAATTTTTATTGCCGAAACAACTTTTTCTCCTTCAGAAACTTTAAATATTCTAACTCCTTGCGTGTTTCTGCCTGCAATTCTAATTCCTTTAACTTCACATCTAATCATTTTTCCTTTGTCAGTTGACAGTATAACTTCGTCTCCTTCGTTCACTGGAAAGGACGCGGCTACATTGCCATTTCTTGAAGATGTATCTATACCTATAATTCCTTTTCCTCCCCTATTTGTAACTCTATAATCATAAAAAGAAGTTCTTTTTCCAAACCCATTTTCTGTAATAGAAAGTATATATTTTTGTTTTGCTATAACTTCAGATCTCTTGTTTTTATCATCAGACCCATTTTTAAGTAGTTTTTTTGCAGTTTTTGGATTTATGTCTACAGAATCTAAAACTGAAAGCGATATAACTTTATCTGAATTACCTAACTCTATACCTTTTATACCCTTAGAGGATCTGCCCTTAAATATTCTTAATTTTTTAGACATAAATCTTATACATTTGCCTAATTGAGTGCTTAAAATAATATCCTGATCTTCTCTGCAGATTTTAACGCCTATGATTGTATCGTCTCCATCTAATTTCATTGCTATTTTGCCTGTAGATTGAATATTTGAAAAATCATCAAGACTATTTTTTCTGACTTTACCTTTGCTAGTGGCAAAAACTACATATAGTTTTTTCCATTCAATTTCATTCTCTGGCAAAGGCATAATTGAACTTATTGATTGATGGTTTTTTAAAGGTAGAAGATTGAATAAAGTTTTTCCTTTTGAGCTAGCTGTCCCTTGGGGAATTTTCCAAGCTTTGAGTTTATAAACTAGCCCCTGTGTAGAAAAAAATAAAATAGGAGCATGAGAGCTGGTAGTCAAATTTTGAACTACATAATCTTCATCTCTTGTTTTAATACCTGCCTTACCTTTTCCGCCTCTCTTTTGAATTTTAACTGAAGATAAAGAGCCTCTTTTTATATATCCCTTGTGTGTAATTGTAATAACAACAGCTTCCTTTTGTATAGTTTCTTCAATGTTATAATTTAAAACAGCATTTGTTATTTTTGTTC